>Ga0255347_1000123_pt1 | contig 144074 bp, 93 predicted proteins | sample wastewater_treat_2_FD_192479 | JGI IMG/M metagenome (GOLD analysis project Ga0255347, IMG submission 192479) | Wastewater microbial communities from Lulu Island WWTP, Vancouver, Canada - plant24 | ecosystem: Engineered > WWTP > Wastewater > Unclassified | place: Canada: Vancouver, British...
TGGGATGTCCCAGCCCGAAATACTTAATACCGAATTCCCGGGCGTTTTCCTGCAAGGTCTCTACCTGCTTGCGCGAAACAGGATCCTGAATAGGCTGGTCCTGATTCAGGGTAGGAATATTGTGATCAGGGATGGCGTAGGTTTTTTCGGGACGCAAAAAGCGCAGCTTTCTGTCTCTCAAACCCTGAAAGGCCTGGGGGCTGGTAACTTCGTGGCAATAATGCCGGTCGATGTACAATTGGGTAGGCCCGTCGGGCACAGTAGTGATTACGTGCCTGTCCCATATTTTATCGAATAAGGTTTTTCCCATGCTCGTATTATTTTCAGTCTACAAATTTGTTGATGGCGTCGATATAAGCTTCGATAGAGGCGGTAATTATGTCGGTATTACCAGAAAATCCGTAATAGACAGAGCCCTGGTGTTCTACCTGCATGTGTACCTTACCGGTGTCGTCGCTGCCCTTGGCTATGGCCTGAATCAGGAATTCCTGCAGGGTCATTTCCCGGTTTATTATGCGTTTCAGTGCCTTGATTCCGGCGTCCACCGGTCCGTTGCCCGAAGCAGTGGCTTCAAATTTTTCACCGGCAATATCCAGGGTTATGCTGGCCACCGCTCTTACACCCTTGCCCGAAACCACCTGGAGATGATCGAGTTTGATGCGTTTTTTCTCGCTTCTCTCCTCGCCTGTCAGCAGTAAAATATCCTCGTCGTTGATGACTTTTTTTCGATCGGCTAATTTAAGAAATTCCTGATAAACTTCTTGCAAGCGTTCCTCTCCAATCTCTACACCCAAAAGGTGTAAGCGGTGTTTCAGCGCCGCACGTCCGCTGCGGGCGGTCAACACGATGGAGTTTTCGTCTATGCCCACGTCTTTGGGGTCCATGATTTCGTAATTTTCGCGGTTTTTCAACACCCCGTCCTGATGAATACCCGAGGAATGAGCAAAAGCATTACGGCCCACTACAGCTTTGTTGGGCTGCACCGGCATATTCATCAAGCTCGACACCAGGCGGCTGCTGTGCATAATATGCTGGGTGTTGATGTCGGTATGCACGCCCAGGTTTTTGTGACAGCGAAGTATCATGGCTATTTCTTCGAGAGAAGTATTGCCGGCCCTCTCGCCAACGCCGTTGACGGCGACTTCCACCTGACGGGCGCCATTTAGTATGCCCGACATGGTGTTGGCTGTTGCCATGCCCAGGTCGTTGTGACAATGAGTTGAAATAACAGCCTTGTGGATATTGGGCACATTTTCCATCAAATAACGGATTTTGGCTCCGTACACATCGGGCAAACAATAACCGGTGGTGTCGGGAATATTTACAACCGTGGCTCCGGCTTTAATAACAGCTTCTACCACACGGGCCAGGTATTCGTTATCGGTACGGCCGGCATCTTCGGCATAAAACTCCACGTCTTCGACGTACTTCTTGGCGTATTTAACGCAAGCGATAGCCCTTTGTAAAATCTCGTCGCGGTTGGAGTTGAATTTGTATTTGATGTGGTAATCCGACGTGCCGATACCGGTGTGAATACGCTTTCTCTTGGCGTATTTAAGAGCCTCGGCAGCCACATCGATGTCTTTTTCGACCGAACGGGTCAGAGCACAAATGGTCGGCCAGGTAACAGCCTTGGAAATTTCCACCACCGAATTAAAATCGCCCGGACTCGATACCGGAAAACCCGCCTCAATAACGTCCACGCCCAGGGATTCGAGGGCTTTGGCCACCTGAATCTTTTCTACCGTATTCAACTGACAACCCGGCACCTGCTCGCCATCGCGCAGGGTGGTATCGAAAATAAAAACTTTGTCTGACATATCCATTAGCATTAAAATTAGTTCATAAAAAAAGCTCCTCCTGCCTGGTAGCAAGAAGAGCTCTATATTTTTCGATCGTCGTTCTCCGATATATACACCTGTCTCACTACCTACCTGCCGAACAGTAGTATAGCAATTAGAATCAGGGAAATCAGAGCCGTATGGATCATAGTTTTGTTTACTTTCGGCCGCAAATATAGCTATTTTTTATAATATGCAAGGGGTAGGGTGGTATTTTTATCAATTCGTAGATTCAACATCCCAATGCAACTTTTTTCTCCAAAGAAGCGAAAAATACTTCTTTTGGAGAAAGGAAGCCGAGTTTTTCTCTGGGTCTTCGGTTAATTTTATACTGTACTTCTTTGATATATTGATCGTTGTAATTTTCAAACGACTGTTTTTTGGGGATATATTGTCTTATGAGTTTGTTGGTGTACTCGTTCAATCCCCTTTCCCAGGAAGAATAAGGATGGGCAAAGTAGAAGTCGGCGCAGAGTTTTTTCGCTATAACCCGGTGTTCGGCGAATTCTGTCCCATTGTCTGAAGTGATCGTTAGCACGTGATTTTTGTAGGGCAAAAGGAGATTGGTCACCGTCGTTGCCAGGGATTTCGCATTTTTCCCTTTTTTTAGTTTCTCCATCATCAAAAAGCCTGTTGTCCTTTCCGTGATGGTGACGATAGCGCCCTTATTCCCCTTACCTACAATCGTGTCTATTTCCCAGTCCCCAAACCTTTTTTTCTCGTTTACAATACTCGGCCTGAGGTCTATGGATACCCTGTCCTTGATGGGCATATGTTTCCCCCGGGGCTGCCTCTTACGATGTTTCAGGGCATGGCGCAGGTTCTTGTACAAGTCCCCGCCATGGGCTCTATCCTCCCTTATGTGCCTGTATATGGTCTCGTGGCTTACCATTGGCAGTCCCAACCTTACAGCGTTCCCCACGATCTGCTTGGGAGACCATTGTTCACCGATCAGGAGAGCTTCCACGCTCTTCCGAATTTCAGGAGTAAAACTACGATTGCGTTTGAAACGCTCCTTCCGTTCATCACAAACCATCTGGGCGAACTTCGCCCTGTAACCGCCTCTCCTGGGGCTGTTCCTACTTATTTCACGGCTTATCACAGATTTGTCCTTGTCTATGAACATGGCAATCTCGGATTGTTTCTTACCTATGCGCAACATCAATTCTATTGCGTATCTTTGTTCCGGTGTCAGATGACTCTTCTTTTTTAGTGTAGGCATACAACAAAAGTAGGTTTTTTGACCCAGATGTTGGGGATTAATCCCCAACATCTTTTTCCTTTAGTTGCATTTACTAATTGAATTTACATAGCCGTTCCTTCCTCCATACGAAACATCGTCAGAAAAAGCACAAATGGCTTGACAGAACTTATCCGTATCGTTGGTGGATAACAAATTACTTTATTGGTAATTCTTGATAAACTTTTCCTTTGAGTAATTTTCCGTTACTATGCTTACTCCTTTTAACACCATCGCTTCCCCATGTTCCCCATTGTTTAAAGAAGAAAGCAGCACCTTGTGTTTCAGACTGTTCTTTGATAGATAAGACCCAGATTTCTTTCATAGGTCTTGCTCTAGATCCACTCTCTCCACCAACTATTACCCAATCAATATTAGTTAAATCTAAATCTCCTAAATCTTCTAATAATGGCTCGCATGACAAAAATAAAACAGAAGCTTGTAATGGTCTCAGAAACTCAATTCTTTCCTTAGATTTTTTATTTTCAACGGTAACACCTAACCAAGCATTTTTAGGTATATGTCTTGACTGAAAGTATAAATTCATTCTTTCGGCTCTTTTTGTTAAAACTTGATATTGATGATGTGGGGTTTGTTCAATTGTATGAAAAACTTTATCAATATATTCAAAAGGAACTTTTTCATGAAACAAATCACTCATGGAGCATACAAAAACAGTATGGGGTTTCTTCCATTTATACGGTTCTGTTAAAACGTTTTCATGTAAAGTTAATTTAAATTCGTTTTTGTATTTTTGCTGTCCCATCCCTTTAAGTCTGAGTGACATGATTTCAGCATAACAGTTCTTACACCCATCCGAAACCTTGTCACATCCCGTGATGGGATTCCATGACATTTCAGTCCATTCAATTGAAGATTTGCTCATGAGTTAAATTCTATAATACATTCATCTGTTATCAAGACACTTACCTTGTGATTAATATCATCCGTATATTTTGATTTAATAGTTCCTTGCTCAACCATCCATCTTAATGTTTTTGCATAGTGAGAACCACAGTATTTCGTTCTAGGATGATGTTCTTCAAATAGTTTTTTTGCGGTAATTGTTCTACCCTTATAAGCTCCGATTAGCATTGTACTTAGATCAAATACATTCTCTTCTCCAAAATCCCAAAAACCATTATTATAATCCATGGCTTTTGCATCGAATGTATAACTGCCGTCTTTATCTAACGAAGCGCCAATATTGTCGTAATTATAGTAAACTTGCTTTACTAATTCATAACCTTTCGAGTGTTTAGTAAAGTGGATAATAAAATGACTTGTTGTTTTACTATCTTCTTCTTGAAATTTAAATGCACTACTGTACACCGGCCCTCTTTTTACTGCTTTTTTAAATTCGTCTGCAAGGTTTTCGATGATTAAATTCAACCTTTCCTGAACACTGGCCTTGTATTTTCTGTCTTTACGAATATTATCTATTGAAGTCGGGAAAAGGGCTAACATTAAATCTTCAAATTTATCGTTTTCGATTGCAGCATGTATTCTTTTTGTGTTTACAAATAAAAAAATCTCATTACCCCATCCTTCAAGGAATTTAGCTAAAACTAAAGTATTAATTCCTTTATATCCCCACGGATCAAAAAACAGTAAGGTCGGATAAAGATTTTTTCCATTTTTGGTGAAGTCAGTGGTTAGATATTTTAATATTTCTTCATCTTCACCCACAGTTTTGTTGCCAAAACGTGGTTCGAGAGCAAATGCGTTTTTCCCAAATTTACTTTCAAAGTTTGCTTTTAACTGTTCAGAATATTTGTTATCATTGAACAATAGTCTAACCTTTTCCTTCAATAAAGGATCGTTAGCACAACTTTGTGCTATTAACAATGGGGTTGACAAATTGCCATCCTCATATTTTCCAGGTCCTGAAAAAAGATCTAAATATCTTATCTCATGCTGTTTACGTTTCAATAATATTCTGCAATATTGTGGAAAATATTCAGCCACAATATTTGCTTTAATCCTTGATGAGATTGTTTGTTTCTTAAAAAAATCTTTACTCATTACTGTTTTCGATATTGCTTATTATGTCCTACTACATTTACTCCTCAAACTCCACATCGGGTAGGTTTTTCACGATTTCTACTGTTTTTAGGCTTACGGTAATAATACTTAGCAAGAGATTAAGGATATATTTTGGATTATCGTGCTCCGCTGCCCAGTGATTGGGGTTATTTACTATACCGCTGGCTTTGTGTGTGGTAATTTGATAGCGTTCCATAATCCATTCGATGGCACTTTTACCATTTACAACATATTCATAAGCTTCGGAAGGTATATTTTCGATTTTAATTTGGTGATTGTAGATAATTGTGTCGGTTTGTCCCTTTTTAGGAAAACGCATTTTAACCACTTCATAATCAACGTTTGCACCCACATCGCCATTTACGATAACTTCATCGGGTTTTTCGTAATTCTCGTAATTGAGATGCAGCTTTGCAAGTTCGCGTCCGGCTTTGACAAACTTCCAGAAATCGGTGCTGTTTTCCACCAACGGTAAGCGCGGTAACATCTTTTTCAGGTCGGCAGTGTAGGTTTCACGATATTTAGGATAATGCAAAATACCATAGACATAATAAAACACATCCTCTTTTTGGGTCATATTACCATACATGGTGCGAGCGCGTTCAAGGATAAAATCGCTGATACCATCACGACGGGCAAATTTGTCTAATGTAGGCTCTGCCACCGCATCAAAAAGTGTGGGGAAATTTTGCTCGCGCTCTTCATACCAATAAAGTGGAAAACATTGTCCGTTGAACATCACTTGTAAGTCAGGAATTTTATTTGTGATTAGAGTTGAAAAATTTTTGCTTGCTCCAGGCCCAGAAAGACATATTACCAAATTCTCGCTGTCGGGAAGGGGGAACAGTTTTGCCTGTTGGTAAATTCTGTGGATTAATTCCTTTTGATAACAAAACACTTGCTTAAAAAACGGTCTATATAAAGATACTGTAAAATAGTTTTTGTTTAATACAAATTCCTCATTGTTGTTTAGTGATTTTAAGAACAAATCAGTCCAGACAATTTTTGACGCATCATATTTTATCTCATATCCGCCAATTGAGTTTACCTTACTTCGCTCTTCATTGTAAAAATCCACCATATTTTGAATTATGTTTTCTAATGTTTTTTTTGAAGAGTTATACAACCAAGCATCCCTATTCGTTGCTACGCCAAGTGAATAAGTTGTAAAAAACGCTTGGGTTTGCATGTCAAACTTCTTTTCAGGCGCAAGTGGAAAAAAATCAGCAAAACCCTCGTTGCGCTTATTTATCCAATCGCCATGTTCGTTGGGTTTCAGAAGTTTCCAAGGCACGGTTTTAATGCTGCCAAATTGAGAGGTGAGCTCCAATTTTTCTTGACGGGTAAGATAATCTTCCACCTCATAATAATGTATATTGGCTTTTTCGCTTTGTTCCGGCTTTTTTATCAAAAGTGTAATCGCAATAGGAGTGCGACTACCGGACCCAAAAATCTTTCCTCCTTCTTTTCGAGATAGTTCACCACTTGTTCGTTGATTTCCACGCAAGTTTAATACGTAAATAGAAGAGAATTCTTTCTCTATCGTTTTTCGAAAGCCATCAGTGCTGTTTCCATCAATCCATGAACCATTGCTCACATAGCAAATAATACCTCCATGCTTGGGGTCTAAGCGGTCGCTTGCCCAACGGAAGGCTTTGATATATACATCGTATAGCGCTTTACTAAGCCCAGCATCAGATTGAGCCACATAAGTTTCCATTATACGTCTATCCAACTTTTCATATGCTTGGTTTTGGGCATTATCATTTGCCGATCTCTGCCCGATTGAGTATGGTGGATTGCCGATAATGACACGAAGCGGTGCTTTTTGCTGATTCTCCACTCGTTTTGAGTTTTGTGGAAACATTTCACTGAAAAGCACTTCGCTGTCGCGGGTTTCACCCAATTGGAATGTATCGGTAAGGCAAATGCCATCAAAGGGTGTATATTCTCCTTCGGCCTCATCACAAATATCGTGGTAAACATTTTCGATATTCACCGAGGCGATATAATACGCAAGCAATACGATTTCGTTGGCATGCAGTTCATGTTTATATTTATGTTCGAGCAACTTAGGAGGTATAAGCCCGCTTTGCAGTAGTCGGGTTATGAATGTACCTGTGCCGGTAAATGGATCAAGTATGTGTATATTTTCATCGCTCAAACTTCGCTTGAATTCTTTTTGAAGTGCATAATTCACCGAATGAATAATGAAATCCACCAGTTCCACCGGCGTGTAAACTATCCCTAATCTCTCTACCATGCGGGGGAAGGCAGCCTTGAAAAATTTGTCGTATAGTTCAACAATGATTTTTTGCTTAGCTTCGGCATTGTCAATTTCAGATGCGCGCATTTTTACGCTATCGTAAAACTTTTGCAGGGTTTCACTCTCTTGTTCGGTAACGCTATCTTCTTCCAACAATGTAAGAACCTGCTGCATGGATTGTGAAATAGCGTTATTTTTCACAAACGAATATTTGTCGAACAAGGCCTCAAAAATAGGCTGCGTAATGATATGCTGCGCAAGCATTTCTATTGCCTCTTCCTCGCTTACACTTGGATTGATGTTTTTATGCAAACCTTTCATAAATCGGTCAAAAGCTTTGCGGTGCTTTTTGTCCTCTGCAACAAGCAATGTGATACGCTTTATATGGCGTTCGGCAATATCAGCAACATCTTTTGCCCACTGCTCCCAATATCGACGATCACCCACTCTTTCCACCATTTTTGCATAAAGCAAGCTTTGCATCTGCTCGAATTTAAACGATAACTGCCATACGGCTTCAGCACTATTTTCAGCCAATTGAGAATTACCGAAATCCTCATCACCCCCATGAGCAGGTCTGCCAACAAGAATGTTTTGTGGCTTTTTCTTATTAAGTTCGATTTTATTTATGGTTGCATTAAATCGGTCATCATGCGCACGTAAAGCGTTCAGAACAGTCCAAACAACGGCATAAGCCTTGTTATTGTCCAAGGCCTCTTTAGTGTCCACATCACTAGGGACAACTATCGGAATAATAATATATCCGTATTTTTTATCCTTTGCTTTACGCATAACCCTTCCTACCGATTGTACCACATCTACCTGTGAGTTACGAGGCGAAAGAAATATAACAGCATCCAAAGTAGGAACATCCACCCCTTCGCTCAGGCATCGCACATTAGTAAGAATACGGCACTTTTGTGTACCGCGCTCTAAACTTTTAAGCCAGGATAGCTTTTGTCCGCGCTCAGTTGCCGCCATTGTTCCATCTATGTGCTGACTATCCACTACCACCATTCGCTGCTGGGCTTCTTCGCTTAGATGTTTGTAATAAAGCTCTTCCATTTGATTGAAGGTCCGGGTGATTTGCTTAGATGTTTTTATGTTTTGGCAAAATGCTACGGCCGTATGCATTGGCTCAGGGTCACTGCTTCTTACAAGAGCATTGTCGCCCACCAATTCTTTACTTAACGCATTTATGCAACCAATGAGCTTATTTACATCTCCGGCAGGAATTTCTGTACCGCCATTTGCCACCATTTCTTGAGCAGCAGTCGGCATGTCACTTTCATTTACAGTAAGTACCAATACTTTATAGTCGGACAGTAAACCTTTGTCTACTGCCTCGCCAAATCCGAGATGGTATATTTCATCTCCGTAAATGCGCTTATCGTCCATCGAACAAAGCACAGCATCCATACTTACGGCTTTTTTCTTACTGTCATCACTGTAAAGCCTTGGAGTGGCAGTCATATACATTCGTTTTCGTCCTTGTATAAAATTGTTATTGTGGACTTTTACAAATGCACTTTCATCTTCATCAGAAAGAGTAACACCTGTGGTGCGGTGTGCTTCATCACAAATTATTAAGTCAAAAATCCCCTTTTCATTACCAAATTTCGCTTGATATTTTTTTTGTGCCTCAGAAATAACATCTATGGATTGGTAAGTAGAGAAAACCACTGTCATTCCTTCTGAATCCAATGCTTCCCTGAATTGGTTTAAAATGGTTGGCACATCGGTAGATGCAGGTAAAGCCAAATCCACAACGCTAAAACTGTCAACATCTTCGTTTCGGGTTGTCTTTTTGCTCACTTTGGGATCGGAACAAATACAAATAGCGTTGATAGGATGTGATGCTTCAGGCGCCCATTCTTCCAAAGTTTGCCCAAGCAGTGCAATGGATGGAACCAGGAAAAGCACTAAGCCATTACCTTGAGTTTGTTCTTCAGCTATTTTAAGAGAAACAAATGTTTTGCCTGTACCGCATGCCATGATAAGCTTGCCACGGTCGTGGTTTGCAAAGTATTTTTTACTCTTAGAAATAGCTTCTTTTTGATGGTCACCTGGAATTTTCCTGGATTTTCGAGATTGCTCTCCATACATTCCCTGCATTAGTTTATCCCATTGCACACTGCTATTTTGTAAATGATAAAGCGAAATTCGGGAAACCGGTGGTGTTTGGTTTCTAATGGCTTCTTCTGCATTAGCACCCCAACGATTGGTTGTAGAAATCCATAAACAATGTTCAAATTTCTTGGTTTGTCCACTATCATCCGTAAAAGAACGTCCAGCTGTAGTAAGAAAGCTATCTACCTCCGCCTTATTTATAATTGCATTTTCTTGATAACATTTACATTGAATTGCCCAATATGTTCCGCTTGTGGTTTTAGCCACCAAGTCAATGCCGGTGTCGCTACCGCCTAAATCTTTTCTTGCAGGAAATTCGCTCCATAACCAAACCTTTTTAAATAAATTAGCATAGAAAGGCTCTGTAAGTAAATACAGTTGCATTAGACGCTCAAAGCGTTCGCCTTTATCTTTTTGTGAAAACGATTCTTTACGAAAATGGTCAAGAACTTGCTGAAATGTGGTCATGCCGTTGCTCGATAAAAATTATTCAATAATTATTCAAGGCAAATAAGTGCAGAAATTTAATTACAAATAATATATTTTTACTTTCTGTTATTATTCCACAAAAATAGAGAATTTCCCCAAACTTCCCGACAAATCATTTCAAATAGTTAACAAAAAAACTTTAAAGCATACAAACCATTTTTAGCCAAAACTTCTCGAATGAAAAGTTCTCATTCGAGAAGTTGTCCAATAAGTCTTGATTGTACGTACATATCACATTCCTCATGTTAAACAAATGTGATTTATTCGACACGTTATTTTTTCATGTCAAAAGGTCGACTTTTTTAACACGTCACTTTTTTACCCCTATCCAAGTCCACTTATGCCAAATATACTCCAAAGGGCCTTTTCGGGAATAATCCTGAACGTTATTTACATGGTTCGTATATTCAGTATGTCCGTTTCAAAGGGAAAGACCGTGCCGGTGATATTATCAACGAACACAAATTCGCAGGAAATCTTTGCCGGGAACTTCCTAAAATCGACACATTTATAGAAACCAGCATTGCACAAAAACGCCCCATCCCCGTAAGCGTGCTGCGTGAAGAAACTTTTTCAAAGTATCCCTATTGGGCTACTCGTGAACTTTTAATGAACGCCCTTATGCACCGTGATTATGAAACCAATGCACCTGTTCAATTCTATGAATACGATGATCGAATTGAGGTGCAAAATCCCGGTGGATTGTATGGAAAAGTAACCCCGGAAAACTTTCCGAATGTCAGCGACTACCGAAACCCGTTTATTGCAGAAGCAATGAAAGTATTAGGCTACGTCAATAGATTTAGCCGTGGTGTGTATCGGGTACAAAAAGAATTGATTGAAAATGGTAACGGAAAAGCCATATTCGATTTTTCATTAGTAACGGCTTTCAGGGTAGTAGAAAATGTTTCAGAGAAGTATTTGGAAGAGGGTTTCGGAGCAGAAAACACCCAAGAAAAGCCCAAGAAACGAATGGTGCTACCCAAGAAACTACCCAAGAAACGGATAATACTACCAAAGAAACTACCCAAGAAATTATTTTGAGAATAATGGAGGAAAAACCGGAAGTAACTCAAAGGGAGTTAGCTCAAATTACTGGAATTACCATTAATGGCATAAAATATCACATCAAAAAAATGACCAAGCAAGGCATCATTAAGCATGAAGGTCCAACAAAATCAGGAAAATGGGTAATAAAAAGAGTTTGACTCTGTCTTGAGTCAAACTCTTAGTTAAACGAAATTGTTTCAAGCATTTATCTATTAGAAGCTACATATCGGAGCAACTCATAGGGTCTGTCTGTTTGAATTATTCGTGCCCCGTTGTCAATTAACCATCCCCATGTTTCATCTTCTTTACCTTCCTCAACGGCTTTGTCGTCATCGTGCCCTGCGTTCAATGACGGCCAAAGTGAATTGAGCCAAATTTTGGCTTTCTTCTTTTGTAAGTACTGCAATCTACGTAACACATCGGGGCTAAGCGTATTGAAAGTGCATTCAAATGCTGCCGGTTTTATCGTTAAATAATCTTCTATGATTTTGTCTGCATCGGAATTGTCAATCGCTACAATGGGCATGTAAAGCACTTTACTTAGAATCTCTTTGTTTTCTGCTTCTACTTTCGACAAGGGATGACCTGATTTGATAACCACTTGCCTTGTCGTTCCAGTTTTCTGTAAAAGTTGGTAAACATCATTGAAGTAGTCGTATCCTTTATCGATATTGATTAATATTTTTCCTTTGCAAAGCTGTAACACTTCCTCCAAAGTTGGGATGGGGTGTGTTGTAACACGCCCCAATCCGTTTTTAAGTCGAAATTCCTTTAATTCAGCCAGTGTGTAATTTTCCGGGTTTCCTTTTCCGTTAGTTGTTCTGTCGATGGTCTTGTCGTGCATGATGATTAGATGTCCGTCTTTTGATTTCTTTAAGTCGAGTTCAATCATATGTACGCCATTGTCAATGCAATTTTTGAAAGCCTGCAGGGAATTTTCAGGTGCGTTTCGCCAATCACCTCGATGTGCCACAACCAAAATCTCATCCGTTTCAACATCATTTAATATCGCGATTAAAGAATCTACTCTTGTTTGAGCAAAGGCACAGCCAATAAGCGATACAAATACCGCGAAAAACAAAGTTCTTTTCACCACTGATTAATAACCGGTGTTTTGATACATCTTTTCAGGATTCAGTTTCACTTCATCAAAAGGAATCGGATAATATATGTCTTTTATACCAAAATTTTGAAGATTGGAAATTCCATAGTCATTTTGATTTTTGGCATGCATATATGTAACTAATTCATTGGGAGTGAAGAAACGAAGCAAATCATACCAACGGTGGTTTTCAAAAGCGAGTTCTACCCTTCTTTCGTGTAAAATCGCAAGTTTTAGCGTAGGATATTTACTTTTGTAATCGCTGTTGCCCTGCATAGTTTCGTAAGTTGGTACACCTGCTCTATTTCTTACTTGATTTAAATATTCAATAGCTTTCTCAGTGTTGCCCGAATACATTTCAACTTCTGCTAACATTAAAATAATATCGGCATAGCGCATTAAAATCCAATCATTTCCACCGTATCCCAATTTTCCGGCAGCATCACTGGTATCACGATATTTGGTGATAATGTAATTTCGAGCAACAGGATTCGTTGCATATTTCACAGACCAGTCCTTGCGGGGGTCGTTTTCTTCGTATTCTTTTACTAAATCCGGATTTACAAAATTACCGGAACCGCTCGATTTATATTGAGAATTGATAGTCTCACCTTTAGCCTGATTGTTTCGTGCTACTGCAGAGCTATAGTTTTTATCGCCCTGTATGTATACTATTTGGAATATGATTTCGGGGCATGTCGATTTTTTATCCACATTAAAGACATCTGAGTAAGGAATTTCGCTCAGGTCATTGAATTTTCTCATTCCATACGAAGCGGATAAGTATTGTTTAGCTTTTGACAGATAGGAAGCTTTATTTTCCGATTCCAATGTGGTGTACATGGTTAAGTACACCTGACCCAACAATCCGTTTATTGCTGCTTTGCAAGTTCTTCCTTTTCCTGAGACAGGCTGAATATCAGGCAAATTACCATTTAATGCCTCAGTTAAGTCTTTTGTGATTTGCTCATAAACTACTTCCTTTTTTTCTCTAAAAGTATGAGCTGCTATCTCATCGGTTGTCTGCAAATAAGTCGTTACCAAAGGCACATCTCCCCATTTTCTTACCATATGAAAATAAACCAAAGCTCTGATAAAAAGAGCTTCTGATTTGTGGATGGCTTTTGCTTCAGGGCTTTCAAACACCACAGATTCTATTCCGGCTAAAGCGAAATTTGCTCTGCTTATAGCCTCAAAGTGATCATCCCAATGTCTTTTTAAATAAGTATTACTGGGTAGCAATGAAAAATCCGTAAACTGAAAAGGTTCTCCGGAGGACGATTGATTATCCAGCCTTCCCATATTGTCTGAGCGCTCTTCGGTATAAGTCGTGCTGGTCTCACCCAATAAATAGCCGCTTCTTAAAGCTAAATATGCTCCATTTACAGCTCTGACTACATCGTTTTCATTTTTGAAATAGGCCTCTACAGAAGTTTTATTAGGATTTTCCTGATTTAGAAAATCTTCGCATGAGAAAGAAATCAGCAGAACTCCTATCAATATAATTGCCTTTATAAAAATATTATGTTTCATTTTAGTAATGTATTATGTGGTTAGAATGTAAGTTGAATTCCAAAGTTATAGGCACGAACTAAGGGATATTTTCCATAGTCCACTCCCGGAGTCAGGTTGGCCCCATTGTTGTAGTCCACTTCCGGGTTATATCCTTTGTATTTAGTTAAAGTAAAAGGATTGTCTATTGCCAGATAAAGCCTTAGCTTTTGAATGTTATTGCGAGTGTATTTAGCAATAGCGGGCAATGAATAACCTAAAGTAAGATTGGTCATTCTCAAGAAAGAACCATCTTGCAGGTAGAAAGTGGATAAGCGTGTGCTATTACTCTGAGTACCACCTCTCGATGCTTTATAAATTCTACCGTTTCCGGGATTTTGTTCATTTCTGTAACGTTGTGTTACTTCTTTATATTGATTACCGGAACCTTCCATGTTGAAGATGTAATAATCTTGTCCGTCCAAAACTTCATTTCCCACTGAGCCATTGAATGATGCGCTTAAGTCGATGTTTTTATAACGTCCGTTGATATTAATTCCAAAAATAAAGTCAGGATGCGGAGAGCCAATAATAGCTTTATCATCATCATCCACTACACCGTCACCGTTAACATCTTCAAAGTAAAGATCTCCGGGTTGCAACTTGATACTTTGAGATAAAGAACGAGCAGGTCCTTTTAGTTTATATCCTTCCGGAAATGATTTGGTAGCTTCGTTGTAGTGCTTATCATCTTCTGCAATATTAGCCATATCCGACTCTCTTACAATACCTAACACTTTAAAGCCATAGAACATTCCAATTGGTTGTCCTTCCATGGTAATGTGAGTTTTGTATGAACGTTCTGCTCCGTTGGTAATAATTGTGCTGGCACCTCCTAAGTCAAGTACTTTATTTCTGTTTGCAGAGGTGTTTGCACCTATTGTCAGATCATAATCTTTGTGTGCTAAAATCCGTCCGTCAAGTTGCAAATCAAAGCCTCTGTTTCTAATCTTAGATTCTCTCAGATTGGTGAGCATCTTTGTTGAACCTGATAGGGCTGAAATCGTTTGGTCGAAAAGCAAATCAAATGTCAAACTATTATAATAGTTAGCGGATACGGCAAGTCGTCCATTAAAAAGACTTAAATCTGCACCTGTATTAAACTGAGATGTAGATTCCCAACCCAAATATTCATCTTTAAAGTCCAAAGGATACATGGCCGGAGCAAGCGATCCATTTCCAAACACAGCACCTTCAGGAGAGCTCATTACCTGAATAAAATTATAGTTTCCTATATCGTTATTACCACTTCGTCCCCAACTAGCTCTCAGTTTCAAGATTGAGTTGTTGCCGAATGCATTTTTGTAGAAAGGTTCATTGGATATATTCCATGCTGCAGATACAGAAGGGAAATATCCCCAGCGATTTTTCGGTCCGAACAAAGAAGAAGCATCGCCACGGAAAGAAGCCGTTAAGTAATATCTGTTTTGATAGTTGTAGTTCAATCGAGTGAAATAAGAAATAATCGTCCAAATTGATTTACCGGTACTATTCGTAAGAGATAGGTCACTCGGATCTGCACCGTGTCCTGTTACTTCTGTTATGTGATCGTCCTGAAATCCCTTAGCATTAACTTCCAATACGTCATTTTTATGATATTGAAGCGAATATCCGGCTACTCCGCTGAAGTTATGAATATCATTAAAAGATTTGTTGTAGTTTAACGTGAACTCTCCCAGGTAGTCGCTTACGTTCGTGTTCTTTGCACGGGCATAAGCAGCCGCTATAGCTTGGGGAGAATAGGGTGGATATCTTCCGCTTGATAAGCTGGTAGGTTGATAGAATTCGTATTTCTCCGTAAAATTGTAAGTTCCTAAATTTGCTTTGAGAAACAGATTATCAACAAGTTCATAGGTCCCAAACACATTATAAGTATTTCTTACCCCATTTCTATTTATTTTGGTTTCAGATGCCAATGCCACAGGGTTTTCAATTGATTGCAAAGCGTACATGCTTGACATAGAACCCATTTCATTTTTGGCAAATGAACCGTCTTCATTGTAGGGTTTAAAAATAGGAGCATATACCAATGCACCCAAAATAGGTCCTATATGGAAACGTCCTTCTCTGACTTCCCTATTCCAAGTTGAAGTAGAAGCGAGACTGGTTCCAACCTTCAGTCGTTTATTCACGTCAATATCAATGTTGCTACGTACATTTAAACGCTTCTGTCCGGTTGTAACAATAATACCTTCCTGGTCTTGATAACCTAAACTAATTTGATATTTCACTCTATTTGAACCGCCGGCTATCGATATATTGTGTCGATGCGTTGGAGCATTGCGGTAAAGTTCATCTTGCCAATCGGTATCGTATTCCGGTTTTAAAACTTTTTGATTCTCAAAATCATATAGGAAATCCGGAATATTCACCCCGCTATTACTGGCTCCTAATCGTTCAGCTCTTTTTTCATTTGTATCACTAAACATAGAGTCATCCCAAGCTTTACCGGCATTAACCATCAGGTTTTTATAGTTATTGTTACGTCCATCAACATACAATTCTGCAAATTCCATAGCGTTAAGCATATCTATTTTCTTTGCCAGTTGTGTAATGCCGAATTGATAGTCGTAATTTACTTGAGTTTTACCCTCTTTTCCTCGTTTGGTTGTGATAAGTACAACACCACCGGCAGCACGAGAACCGTAAATAGCTGCAGATGCCGCGTCTTTTAACACTTCTATCGATTCGATATCGTTGGGGTTAAGAAAGATATCTTCGTTGCTGGGATATCCGTCAATTACGTATAAAGGATCGGAACTGGCGTTAATGGAGGCTGTACCTCTAACCCGAATTTTAGTTCCAACATAAGGAGCTCCACTCACTTGTGATATTTGAACTCCCGGAACTTTACCAACCATACTTTGTCCCACTGAAGGAGTGGTTAAATTAAGCTCTCCGGCCTTAATACTAGCTACAGCCCCTGTCAAATCGGTTTTCCGCATGGTTTGATAACCTACCACTACCATCTCTTCAAGCTGTTGTACATCTTCTTCGAGTACAATTCTAATGTTGTTGGCATTTCCAATGGAGACTTCTTGCGTAATGTATCCAATATAAGATACAACGAGAACGCCATTACGATTTGAAACTTGTAATGAAAATTTCCCATCCAAATCACTTATGATACCATTAGTTGTTCCTTTTTCTATGATGTTGGCACCAATAATCGGAGCATTTTGTGCGTCCACTACGATACCTTCTATCACACTATGTTGTACAACATCTGCATACGACAAATTAGTAAAACTTAAACAACCAATAAGCAATAATGCCGATAGGAGTTTGAAACTCCTTTTCTTACAATAACTAAAACTATTAAAGCTATTCATAAACATAAAGAATATAAATGTGAATAATTAAATGTACGTTAATCAAAATTCCTATTAAGGATCCAATGGTTCAATTGGATTTATCTGAAGAGCATTCAGTTGCGGATAAAGTTCTACAAAGTAGGCACTAACCCTTTTTTTCAGTACGTAGGGAACTAAACCAAGTTCGCGCTTACATCTTTCAGCAAAAGCATCACTCGATACAGAATTAATGTGTCGCTCTGACGAAGTAACTAACATGGGTTTTGCTGTTGGAATACCATTTCGGATGATAATTCGGGATGTATTGCGAATATTAGAAGTGGTATGACGAGCATGTGGCTCTATGATAATGTTGTTTTCAGGAATGTTAAACCTGTCCATAAGATATTGTTTCATATGGTAGGCTTCAACATTTCGGGTTTTGAAAGGATATACTTTACCTCCTGTTACTATTATAAAGGGAGCAATACCCTCCTTGTATTTTTCCGCTGCAATTCGCAATCTGATTTTACCACCGGGGTTTAACGGGAAGTCGTAATTATCGGGACCGGAGCCAAGAACAACCAACGCCGAATAGGGATAGTCGTCCCAATTGATGGTTTTTATTCTTTCGTAAGCTGCTCTATTATCATTTTTCCATAACGGTTCATAAACAACAGCTTCGTCACGGTCATTGATATCGAGTAATACCTCTGAAGCCAAGTATGGTATATGATAAAATAAAGAATTGTCTTCCGATTCAAATACGATTAGAGATTTGGTTGATAGCATTAACTCTTGATGCTTTTTGCCATTTACCGGATAACTTATCGAATCTATACCCGGATAATAGGGTTTGGCGCCAATTCCATACACATCAATAATGCGGTTCATGGCTTTTGCATCTTGCTCCCAAATCTTTTTAATGCTTTCTGCCTCAGAAGATTTGTTCACCAAAAGATAATAGCACCCGGATGCCACAATGTGATTTTTATAAAGCTCCTTAAGTGCCTGTTCTTTTTCGTAAAACTCGGCTAACCTGTCTGCAATTAACTTAATTTCCCCCTCAGTAAACTTTAAGGCATTGCTGATAGCAGTTGGAGTATCCTCCGACTTGGTTAATTGCAAGTACTTTTCTTTCGCTATTTTGCTTAGTGTGCCGTCTGCCGCAAAAATATCTTTCAGCTCTGATGATTCATTTAATAATAGAGTAAAGTAAAAGTTTTTCGACTCTATCTTATCAGGATGAACCAATCTGTAACCGACATAAGGTTTGTTTTCTTGAGCAGAAACTAAAAACAAATACGAAGTAATAGCAATTAAGAATCCTAATGTAAATTTTTTTCGTCGCATAGCTTGTTGTTTTTATTCGCAACGAAAATAGGATAACCGAGTTACGTCGTAATTGAAGAAATATGAAAGTTCTGCTTCGGATTAATTACATTGTAAAGGCTAAAAAAACCACCCGAGTTTTCTCCTGAGCGTTATCCGGAGCGTTATCCGGGGCGTATTTAGATGTGAGTTAATCCGCCGATGCAGTGAAAGTGCCGGACTAGGTCAATAGGCTTAGTCGTGGTACGTATTGAGAAAGTCAACTTTTTTCGACATGAAAAAATAGCATGTTAAGAAAAGTCGATTTTCTTAACACGAGAGATGTGATATGTATAAAAAATCTCATTTTCTTTACATAAGGAATGCAATATGTTTAAAATAATCGTGTTGGGGGTGTAATTAACAAAAATCAGATATATTTCATCAGCTAAAGCATCTTAAACACCCACATACTTGCCCAAAAGGAAAAAGAAGAGAACAACCCCCCAAAAAAAAATAGCGGCAAGACGAGGGTCTTGCCGCTATTTTTTCGCTTATATAACTATTGACTGTTTTTGATTACAACTTACTTCACTTCCTCGAAATCCACATCGGTTACGTTGTCGTCCTTGCCGGCGTTTTCCTGGGGGGCACCCTGGGGTTCCTGTGCCGGGCCGGGTTGGGCGTTGGATTGATTGTACATTTCCTGCGATGCAGCTTGGAAGACACTGTTGAGCTCGGCGGTGGCGGCGTCGATGGCGGCCAGGTCCTGAGCTTTGTGGGCTTCTTTGAGCTTATCGAGGGCGGCCTGAATCTCGGTTTTCTTGTCGGCCGGCAATTTGTCGCCCAGTTCTTCGAGTTGTTTTTCGGTCTGGAAGATCATGCTGTCGGCGGTGTTGAGCTTGTCGATGCGCTCTTTGGCCTTGGCGTCGGCTTCGGCGTTGGCCTTAGCTTCTTCTTTCATGCGCTGTATGTCGGCGTCGGTCAATCCGCTGGAAGCTTCGATACGTATGCTTTGTTCTTTACCGGTGGCCTTGTCCTTAGCGGATACGTTCAAAATGCCGTTGGCATCGATGTCAAAAACAACTTCAATTTGGGGCGTACCGCGGCGGGCGGCGGGAATGCCGTCCAAATGGAAACGTCCGATGGTTTTGTTGTCTTTGGCCATGGGGCGCTCACCCTGCAGGACGTGGATCTCGACCGAAGGCTGATTGTCGGCAGCTGTAGTAAAGATTTCCGATTTTTTGGTCGGGATGGTGGTGTTGGATTCGATGAGTTTTGTCATGACACCTCCCAGGGTTTCGATGCCCAGTGAGAGAGGTGTTACATCGAGCAACAGCACATCCTTGATGTCTCCCGACAAAACGGCTCCCTGAATGGCAGCTCCTATGGCAACTACTTCGTCGGGATTAACACCCTTGGAAGGAGCTTTGCCAAAGAATTTTTCGACCAGTTCCTGAATAGCCGGCACACGGGTAGATCCGCCCACCAAAATAACTTCGTCTATATCGGAGGGCTTGAGTCCGGCATCGGACAAAGCCTTGCGGCAGGGCTCCAGGCAAGCCTGAATATACTTGTCGGCCAATTTTTCAAACTGGGCACGGGTAAGTTTTTTTACCAGGTGTTTGGGTATACCGTTTACCGGCATGATGTAAGGCAGGTTAATTTCGGTAACGTTGGAGCTGGAAAGCTCGATCTTGGCTTTTTCGGCAGCTTCTTTAAGGCGCTGCAAAGCCATAGGATCTTTGCGCAGGTCCACGTTTTCGTCTTTGATAAATTCCTCGGCCAACCAGTCGATGATGGTCTGATCAAAGTCGTCGCCACCCAGGTGAGTGTCGCCGTTGGTGGATTTCACTTCGAACACGCCGTCGCCCAATTCCAGGATGGATATATCAAAGGTACCGCCGCCCAGGTCGAAGACGGCAATCTTCATGTCTTTGCTCTTTTTGTCGAGCCCGTATGCCAAAGCGGCAGCGGTAGGCTCGTTGACAATACGTTTTACCTTGAGCCCGGCAATCTCACCGGCTTCTTTGGTAGCCTGACGCTGAGAGTCGTTAAAGTAGGCCGGCACGGTGATAACCGCTTCGGTCACTTCGTGTCCCAGGTAATCCTCGGCTGTCTTCTTCATTTTTTGCAGTACCATGGCCGATATTTCCTGCGGCGTGTAGTTTCTGTCTTCGATCTGTATGCGAGGGGTGTTGTTTTCGCCCTTGGTGACTGTGTAGGGCATACGTTTTACGTCGGTTTGAACATTATCAAAACGTTCTCCCATAAAGCGTTTGATGGAAGAAACGGTGTGTTTCGGATTGGTAATGGCCTGTCGTTTGGCCGGATCACCTACCTTGCGTTCTCCGCCATCGATGAATGCTACGATAGAAGGAGTGGTTCGTTTACCTTCACTGTTGGCTATCACTACCGGATCGCTGCCTTCCAACACGGCAACGCAAGAATTGGTGGTTCCTAAGTCTATTCCAATAATCTTTCCCATAATTATAATTCTTTATTCGTTTGAAATTTTATTTTCTAATCTGTCTGTCTGTAAATCTTTGTTGATAATCAAGTTGTTTTTTGGTAATCACCTATCATTTCTCAAAAGTCGTGCCATAGGGTCAACAAAACAAAATCTGCCGAATTGTGGCAGAAGCGCTGACAATTCGGCAGATTATATGAATATAAAAATGGGAAGTGCTTAGTCGTTCATAGAGGCCAGAAACTCTTCGTTGCTCTCTGTTTTTTCGAGACGGTCTTTCAAAAATTCCATAGCTTCGATGGGGTTCATATCCGACAAATAACGGCGCAATATCCAAAGCCTGTTCAAGGTGAGCTGATTGAGAAGTAAATCTTCGCGGCGGGTGCTGGATGCCAGAATGTCAACGGCCGGATAAATCCTTTTGTTGGACAAACGGCGGTCGAGCTGCAGTTCCATATTGCCGGTGCCTTTGAATTCTTCGAAAATGACTTCATCCATTTTGGATCCCGTTTCGGTCAATGCCGTGGCAATGATGGTAAGACTGCCTCCATTTTCGATGTTACGGGCGGCTCCAAAAAAGCGTTTGGGTCTGTGTAGGGCGTTGGCATCGACACCTCCCGACAAAACCTTGCCCGAAGCGGGCGACACCGTATTGTAGGCTCTGGCCAGGCGGGTAATGGAGTCGAGCAGTATCACCACGTCGTGTCCGCATTCTACCATACGTTTGGCTTTTTCGAGCACTATGCCGGCAATCTTGACATGTCGTTCGGCCGGTTCGTCGAAAGTGGATGAAATCACTTCGGCTCTGACGCTGCGGGCCATGTCGGTGACTTCCTCGGGACGTTCATCTATAAGAAGAATGATCATATACACTTCCGGATGGTTGGCCGCAATGGCGTTGGCAATATCCTTCAGTAAAACGGTTTTACCGGTTTTGGGTTGGGACACAATCAATCCTCTTTGCCCCTTGCCTATGGGCGAAAACATATCTACCACCCTAACCGAAGTATTGGCATAGGCTTTTGTGCCGGTAAGATTGAATTTTTCTTCGGGAAACAGGGGAGTTAAATGATCGAAAGACAGGCGGTCTCTAACGTATGAAGGATCGCGTCCGTTGATTCTTTCGACCCGCACCAGCGGAAAGTATTTCTCTCCTTCTTTGGGCGGACGGATAGGTCCCAGAACCATATCGCCGGTTCTCAGACCGAATAATTTGATTTGCGATTGTGAAACGTAAATATCGTCGGGCGAAGACATGTAATTGTAGTCGGAAGAACGCAGAAAGCCGTAGTTTTCCGGCATAATTTCCAAACAACCGCTACCCATAAGGATGCCTTCGAATTCAAAAATCTTTTCTTCTTCGGTTTTGGGCAAACGTTGACTTTTATAGCCGGCGTTGTTGCCCTGATGTTTTTGTTGACGACCCTGGTTGTAGGTGTCCTGTGCTTTAGGAAGCAATCCGGCCAGTCTCCGGGCCTCGATCAAAGCCTCTTCGTCTGCAGTCTGCAGAGAGGGTTTCTCTTCGGTATCGATTTGAGTGCTTTCGGTGCTTAATTCTTCGTCGGTGCTTCCTTCGTACAGAGCTCCTGCCTGTGTGTCTTCGGGAGCACGTCCTTTTTTGGGAACGGGTTTGTCTTCGGCAGAAGGCTTGTCTTCGGAGGAAGCTTTTCCTGTTGGGGTTTTTCCGCCTTCTCCGGCCGGCTTACCGTCTTCTTTTTTGTATCCGGAAGCACCGGGTTTTTGCTGCTTTTGAGCATCGGCAGCATCTTTTGCGGCGGAACTCTTCTTTGTTTGTGTAGCCTTATCCTCTTGCCGGACTTGCGCCTCTTGCTCTTTTGCTGCTTCGGCAGTCTTAGGTGATTTGCCCTTCGGACTTGTCTCCTGAGTGCTCATAGTTGCGTTTCCCGATGCACTCTCTTCGTCTGACTTCTTTTTCCTGGGCCGACCGGGCTTTCTGGGTTTTTGCTCTTCACTTTGTGTTGCAACATCGCTTGAAACGATTGGCTCTTTTTTTGTCACTGTCTCTTTTTTCGATGGAGAATCCTTTTTCTGTACAGAGTCCTTTTTCTGCGCAGATTCTTTTTTGTCTGCACTTGTCCGGCTTGCCTTTTTGCTCAATACTTCTTTTTGTATAACATCCAGATCTGTTACGGGCAAAGAAGAGGACAGAAGATTCTTATCCTGTTGCGTCTTTTTGGACGAGTCGGATGGATTGCTTTCTTTGGCTTTATCTTGCTTTTCGTTTTTGGGAATTCTCTTGCGCTTGCGACGTTCGTCGGCAGCATTTTCTTTCATTTGGGCCACTGTACGGCTGGCCGACTGAAGTGCCTGTTCATCCAGAATAGCGTATATCAAGGCTTCTTTGGATGAACTGTCCACTTTTTTAATGTTAATGGATTTAGCAAGCTCTATAAGCTCTTGCAAACTCTTTGCGTTGAGTTGCACAATATTGTAGTTGGGCATAAAAAGAAAAGAAAAAAACTATATGTTATTTTGATGACGTGAGGCAGAAAATGCCTTCGTGAAGGAACGCCGCAAAGGTAATTAATTTATTTGTTTCGACAAAATAAAATACCACCGGCCGGGCTATTTAAGTGCATTATAACAGACTAAAACAATAAATGCGTTTTGTTGAGTTTGTTACCCGATAACGATGATCAATACGCTCTCCCAGCACCCAGACAATGTCCTGGCCGGATATGAGGAGCCAGCAGGACTCTTTTTGGAATAAATTCTTTTTGGAATCGCAAAAATAATCGCTGAGCAATTTACGTCCTTTCATCCCCAAAGGCACAAAACTATCTCCGGGCCTGGGTCTGCGCAAAATCAAGGGAAATTGCAGTTTACCGGCATCTAGGCAGGCACAGGCGGACGAACGGGGAAAGGCTTCGCCGACTTCCAAAATCGACATCTTCAGCTTTACAGGCTCCGTCCAGACATATTCACCCTCATTCAGTTCATAGACGCCTTGGTCTAAAGCCTTTTTTTCGCTCAACAAAAAGCGTCCCCGGTCAAGCAACAGGCGATGAGTTTCCGAAAAATACTGCTTGCCGCTCTGTCCCTTTCGCCTCGTCCAGATTTGTTCCACGTTGCGGAAATCAAAGCCATAACCGGAAAGCCATTCGTAAAGAATATCGGCGGCTAAGGGCTCTTGTTCCAGAGCTGAGATGCTTAGAGTCGTGTATTGCTCAAGGTCGTTTTCTGCCGGCACAGTCACTTTTGTTGAGGCTTTAACACTACCTGCTAAAGCGGGGTTTATCGATATGGGGGTTTCTGAAAAATCATTTCTCTGTGCATCAGGAGATGGGAAGGGCACCGTTATCGATATGGGGGTTTCTGAGAAACCCTGTTGTCCGTCCCGAATAGCCGGTTTCAGGTTGAGTCTTTTCATCGCCTCCGCTATGGCTTGTTCGTATAGAGCTGCCGGAGCGGCCAGGTGTTGCATGCTTCGAAGTATGGCCGCGGCGGCCGAAGGTTCTATGCTTTGGAGCAAAGGAAGCACCTGATGGCGTATTTTGTTGCGCCGGTAAACTATTCCCTCGTTGCTGCTGTCGGTAACAAACGAGAGTTTTTTATGATCCAGCCACGACAAAATCTCCTGCCTGTCTACGCAAAGCAAGGGTCTGACAACTTTGCCCTGAACGGGACTGATGCCCTTTAGCCCGCGAATTCCGCTGCCACGCAAAAGATTGATAAAAAAAGTCTCTATGCTATCGTCGATGTGATGCCCTACGGCTATTTTAGCAGCTCCCGTTTCGGGCAACATCCGGTGGAAATAATCGTAGCGCAGTTTCCGGGCGGCCATTTCGATGGAAAGAGAGTTGTTTCTTGCGTAAGTATTGGTATCGACACGTTCCACACACAAAGGAACGGAATGCTCGCGGCAGAAATCCGCGACAAAGGCTTCGTCACGAAAGGATTCCTCTCCTCTGAGTTGAAAATTCATATGTACAGCCACACAGTTGTAGCCCAGGTTAAGCAGCACATCCAGCAAGGCAAGAGAATCTGCTCCCCCGCTGAATCCCACCAGAACCTTGTCTTTGGCATCCAATAAACCGTGTTCTTCAATATACGATTGAACCTTGTTCAGCAAGTCCATAATAAGTTGCCTTTTTCCGTAGAGGCAAAGGTAGAAAAAACATCCGATATGCTCTTTGCCCTACCCAAGTATGAAAATAAACTCGTACATTTGCGGGTCAAAAATTTTGCATATCTATGATTGAACGTATCGAAACACTCTCGAACCAAGTCGATACCTGGTCGGCTCAGGACCTGAAAGAACTCGATGATTTGCGGGTCAAGTACCTCAGCAAAAAAGGCGAAATCAGTCAATTGTTCAACGACTTCAGATCGGTGCCCGGCGAACAGAAAAGATTGGTCGGGCAAAAGCTGAACGAGCTCAAAGACAAAGCACAACAACGCTTGAATGAGCTGAAAGAGCTGCTCGACAGTCAAAAACAAAGCAACCGGAACTACGATTTAAGCCGCAGCGCCTATCCCCACCCTCTGGGGACACGTCATCCTTTGTCAATTGTAAGGAACAATATAATACGTATTTTCTCGATGCTGGGCTTTACCATAGCCGAAGGCCCCGAAATCGAAGACGACTGGCATGTGTTCAGCTCGCTGAATTTCCCGCCCGAACACCCTGCCAGAGATATGCAGGATACTTTTTTTATAGAAAAAAATCCCGATCTGGTTTTGCGCACTCATACTTCGTCGGTACAAACCAGGGTGATGGAAAAAACCAGCCCTCCCATTCGCATCATCTGCCCGGGCAGGGTGTACCGCAACGAAGCTATTTCCTACAGGGCGCATTGTTTCTTTCATCAAGTCGAAGCGCTCTACATAGATAAAGACGTCTCTTTTGCCGATCTGAGGCAATTGCTCGAATACTTTTGCAAGGAAATGTTCGGAGAAGATACCAAAATCCGCCTCCGCCCCTCCTACTTCCCCTTTACGGAACCGTCGGCCGAACTGGATATTTCCTGCAACATCTGCCACGGCAAAGGTTGTCCCTTTTGCAAGCACACCGGTTGGGTGGAAATTTTGGGCTGCGGCATGGTCGATCCCAACGTTCTCGAAAACTGCGGAATCGACAGCTCCATCTACAGCGGCTATGCCTTGGGTATGGGCATTGAACGCATCGCCAACCTCAAATACCAGATCAAAGATTTACGTATGTTCTCCGAAAACGACCTCCGTTTTCTGGAGCAATTCCGGGCTGCCCACTGATGACTCTTCAGGAACGTTATAAGCAGGTAATAGAGTGGTTTTCGGCAAACATGCCCGAGGCCCGCAGCGAATTGGACTTCCGAAATCCTTACGAATTACTGGTGGCTGTCATTCTGTCGGCTCAGTGTACCGATAAAAGAGTGAATACAATCACTCCGGCCTTTTTTGAAGCCTTCCCTGACGCGGAAACACTGTCTCAAAGCAGTGTCGAAGAGGTTTTTGAATACATTCGGACCTGCTCCTATCCCAACAACAAGGCCAAACATCTGGTAGGCATGGCTCAAGCTTTATGCCGGGAATTCAACGGACAAGTGCCTTCGACTATGGACGAATTGCTGACCTTGCCGGGCGTAGGCCGCAAAACAGCCAGCGTGGTATTGGTTTGTGCTTTCAACAAGGCAGCTATGCCTGTAGACACCCATGTATTTAGGGTTGCCAACCGTCTGGGACTCACACCCGGTGCCAAAACTCCAGAACAAAGCGAAGTACTCCTGATGAAACACTTTCCCGAACACTTGCTTGGGGTAGCTCATCATTGGCTGATCCTGCACGGACGTTACGTCTGCCAGGCCCGCAGGCCCAAATGCCTCGATTGCGGCCTTACTTCCTGTTGTGAGTATTTCAACCGAAATAAATAATACGGTCGTTCCGACCGGCTAATCACGATAGAGGACGAAACGGCCGACTATACAGCTGCTTGCCGGCGGTCTCCGGCCAACAGGTATGCCGGCGGTATGACCTAATCCGAAGTAAATACCAGCCCGCTGACCTCCTTTTGAATGCTGCTCTCCTGCCCTTCCGCCAGGGGGATATTCAAATTGTGAAAGCTGGAATTGTGCACGTCCTGTAGATACAAAGCCGGGCGTGGGTCTGCTTCAATAAAGCTTACATCAAGATTACGGATAGTCAACTTATTGACGTGACGCAAAAACAAAGTTGAGGAGGGCAAATGTCCAAACATAGAAGGCTCGGGATAAGATCTTTCTCTTTCGGGCGGTTCTATACCGGCCCATTCCTTGTTGCCTCCCCCTCTCTGAACGATACGGACATCGCTGATACTGACCTCTTCGATTTTGGCCTGGGGTATACCGCTGATCAAAATGCAGGCAAAGCGGGAATCGATGTTAAAACAGTTCAGGTTACTGATACTGATGCGCCTCATACTGCCGACAGCCCTGCCTTGCGGACTGCGCATTCTTGCACCCAAACGCAAAAAGATGGCCGGATTGACAATATTACGCATAGTGATATTTGAAATCACGATATCTTCCATTATCCCGCCGTCTACGGTTTCAAGGGCAAGACCACGGCAACGGTCAAAAACGCAATTACTGATGGTGATATTACGGAAACCTCCGCTGGATTCGGTGCCGAACTTGATGCGTCCGGTGGTAAAATCCTGATCCGGAGCCTGAGGTTCGTCCGTCTGATAGCTGCCGTCTATCATACTGCCCTGATCGTAACCGCTGACCATACAATTGCTGATGTACACGTTCTCGGTGTCTTTGTAATAACCGAGCGCATAGCTGGCCTTGAGCACTATGGCATCGTCCCAGGGAGCATTGACCGTGCAATCGCTGATACGGACATTGCGGCAGGCATCGATATCGAGACCGTCGCGGTTGGTATCGATCTTGACTCCCCTGATGCCTAAGTTTTCGACCCCGGTGGCCAGGAGGGCAAAATGCCCGCAACGAATCATGGTGATGTCTTGAATATCTACATTGATACATTCTTTGAGAGCGATGGCCTTGTTGGCGGCTCCGGGCAAACGGCTTTCTTCGCGGCTCAACCCGTAACCGTAAATAGTACCGAAGCCGCTGATACGGATATTCTTCAATCCTATACCCCAAATCAGGCTGTTCTGCCAGTGGCTGTGTCCAAAATCCTGATAAGCATCGTGAGGATTGGGTTCTGCGGGGTCATAACCCTCTTCGGCCGAAGGACGGGCTGCTTTCAATACTGCTCCTTCGTCGAAATACAAGTGGATATTGTTGGAGAGCCGGATAGAATATGAAAGATAAGTGCCGGCAGGAAAAAAGACGGTACCCCCTCCCGCCTGCGAGGCAGCCTCGATTGCCCGATTGATGGCCGGAGAATCTATGGTTTTGTCGTCGCCTTTGGCACCAAAATCCCTTACGTTGTAATTGGCAAAAACAACAGGACTGATCAAAAGGCCAAACAGTGAGACTAAGATGATTCGATAAATTTTCATGGTTGCAGGTTTTTGTCTGATTCTTGAAACAGGGCCGGCAACATAAAGGCGTTGTAATCGCTTTTTCTGTTTTGCCGGTAAATGCAATAATAATAGGTAGAATTGGCTCTCAGCGGGTTGCGGGCCACCATAACGGGAGTATCGGTTTTCTTACCTGAATTCCACAGCATCAGCGGATTATCCATAGATCGGGCATTTCCGATACGGGTTTCGGTATCCATAGGCGCCACGCCCATCATCACCCTGAGACTGGTGCTTAAGCCGTAATAAACGGTGAAGGTATTGTTTTCACGACTGAATACATTGTTGGGACATTGTTCAGGCCGAAGAAAAAGTTCTCTTTCGGCCGGATCTTTCGAGCCGGAACAACCTCCGTAAGTCCAGACTAAACTGAGGTTCCCGGGTAGCTGAGAGGTCTTGAGTTCTACAACAAAGCCGTTGCTGTGCTGCAGAGGTCTCAATTCAAAACGCAGGGCATTGGTGCCGGGGAAAGGATCTTGAAATTCCATGATCCAGCCTTTGGAAGTGGGATAAATGTTCGCCTTGCGGGCATCGCTCAACCAGAGAGATTTGTCTTCCGACATCAGGCCTAGCTTAAAATAACCGGCCGTTTCTGGCATAAAAAAACCAAAATCGCCGGCTCCGTATGCCAGTATCCCGACCCCGTCCTCGTCGCCTCTCAATAGTGTTTTCTCGAATTTAGCTTGTTGACGGGAGTTTGGAGAGCCGGTCTGTGACGAAGTTTGCACCGAGGTTTGTGATGGGGTTTGTGAAGTTTGTAGGGTTTGCAACGGGGTTTGCTCTAAGGCTTGCAATTCTGTTTCAGGCCGGACTAATGAGTTGACTTTTGCGGCGGCAGCACTGAGTTCCAGTTGAGCTTCTCCCCGGATGCCTTCGGCTTCGGCCTTGATCGTAATCTTACCTTGATCGCTGCCGGCTCTGACAATGGCGATACAAGTGCCTTGGTAAGCTGTTTTTTCGGGAACGACATACATCTCGTGGTTTTGGGGATTGGCATTGCCCGTTGCCACCAGACGTCCGGCACCCTGCACTTCGAAGCGGATGAGGTGATTGGCTGTAACACAGGGTATGCCCTTTTCGTCCACTACGGTAGCCCTGACCACGGCCACTTCGTCCCAGTCGTTGTTTAGAACCTGTTTACTGGTCGTCAGAACGATTTTATCGGGATCGCCGGCCGTGTGATAAGAAGTTTCGGCCACTTTTTTCCCCTGATTATATCCCAATACTTTGCATTCTCCGGGACGAAAAGTCAAACGGTAAGCGGCAGGCGCAGCGTTTTTATCCATTGTTTTCCTGCCCTGAGAGACTCCGTTGAGCAGAATTTCCACCTCTTCGCAATTAGAATATACCTCTATTTCGGCCTGATCGTAGGTATCCAAATCAATGGGTGTCCAATCGGAGACCCAATGGCCGGCCCCGTTATTGTCCGATTTGCGAACCATGGCTACCATGGGCTCGCTGCTCCACCAACTTTTGCGTTGCAGCCCCTGTGGTTTGGGTTCGGCGGTAATATCGAGCAGCGAAATGGTGTACATCACGTTCGGCCAGAAGGCTTCGCCCAGGTAATCGATACCCGTCCACAAAAATTGCCCGCTCATATAGGGCTTATCCCTCAACACCAACCAGGAAGCTATGTCGTGGATGTTTTCGGTTCCAATCACGGCTTTTTCGGGATGTGCTTCATGATAGGCCACCAATTCTTCCACCCGGTAGTTTTGTCCTACCACATCCATCATTTCGGCAAAGCCGTTTTGATACACACCCGAACTGTTGGGACGGAACAATGCCATAGTCACCGGCCTGCTGCCATCGTACTTGTGGACGCAATCGTGCTGGTTTTTGTATTTGGCAAAACCTTCAGGATTATTGAGGTTGTCGCGGATTTCGTTGCCCACACTGAAAATCACCACCGACGGATGGTTGCGGTCGCGCAGTACCTGATCGCGGGTATCGGCATACCACCAGTCTTTAAAGAAAAGATTATAGCCTTTTTCGGCGTGATTCTTGGCTGCCTGCCAGGTATCGAACGATTCGTTCATCACCAGGAAGCCCATTCTGTCGCATAAATCCAAAAATTCCGGAGCCACAGGATTATGTGCCAGGCGGATGGCATTCACGCCCAGATCGCGGAGTTTTTCGAGCCGGTATTCCCATAAACTCAGCGGAACGGCCGTGCCCATGGCTCCTCCGTCGGAATGCAGACAAACCCCATACATTTTGACATTTTTTTCGTTGAGAAAGAAGCCTTGTGCCGGATCGAAACGGATACTGCGTATTCCGGTCGTTACTATTTCGGTATCGAGCAATTCATTGCCCTTATACAAAGACACTTCGAGGGTATAAAGCGCCGGATCCTCCGGACTCCAAAGCCTGGGTCTATTTACTGTCAAGGTCTGATCCACACGGCCCGAATCTCCGACTCCGAGGGCTTTCAGGTTGCTGTTGCTCCTGCGGACTTCCTTGCCCGAAGCGTCTCTGAGTACGCTCACGATCTGTACGTCTGCTCTTTCCGTTCCGTCGTTCCGAACGTCGATCTGCACATCGAGTTCTGCCCGTTCCGAGCTGACTTTGGAACTACGTACAAACACACCCCATTGCGGCAGATACACGGGCGACTTTATAGACATTCTGACGTGACGGTTGATGCCCGAACCGGTATACCAGCGCGAAGCCGGTTGTATGGAATTGTCCACCCTTACACTCAATTGGTTGTTTTCGCCATAACGGAGGTGTTCGCTCATATCGTAAGAAAAACTCACATAACCGTTGGGGCGTTTTCCCAATAATTTTCCGTTGATATAAACTTCGCTGTTGGCCATAACTCCGTCGAATTCAATAAACACCCGACGTCCCTCGCAGGCGGCGGGCAATAGAAATTCTTTGCGGTACCAGGCTATCCCGGTGGGTAAATAACCACCTCCCCTGCCGCTGGGATGGTCTTTGTCGTATTTGCCTTCGATGCTCCAGTCGTGTGGTAAATCCAATTGACGCCAGCCTTGTTGCACAATAAATACCGAATCTGCCGGCAGATCTTTCAGGCAAAATTCCCAGTTTTTGTCCATGGATATGGTTAAACGTTCCGCTTGCAAAGAACTGCATACAAGCGCCAACATCAACAACCCAAGCATTCGTTTTAATCTGTTCATTGTTCTGTATTATTTTTCTTGTATTAATCGTTTGAATTCTTCTGCCACAATGGCAGCGTTCATTTTGGCTCCCAACTCGGAGGTATGGGTATGGTCTCCGTAATACAAAGTATTGACAAAGTTTTTGCCCAAAACGTCGTACTTGTCGCAAATCAATTTGTTTAAATCGATAAAATAGGCGCCTTCTATGCTCTCGGCTGCCTGTTGGGCCCAAAGGGCGTAGGTATCATCGTTACGGCCCACTTTGCCGTCTTGCCAAATATTGCGGGGAATCAGGCTGCAAACCACCGGAACAGCCTTTTTGTCGAGAACATCCTGAATGTAACGACGCATATACCAACCGTAAGTATGTACCAAAATGGTATCGCCGGTGCTTTCCATCACAAAAGACTCAGCCTGGTCGCCGTTGCCTTTGAGGGTGGCCCGGGCACGGCCACGGTGGGGTTCACCCCCGTCGTTGTGTCCGAATTGCATCAGTACGTAATCTCCTTCCTCTACCACATCGAGCACTCTTTGCCATAGACCTTCTTCAATAAAAGTCCTGCTGCTACGGCCACCCAGGGCGTGATTCTCGACCGAGAAGGAATCGGGATTCAAAAAGTCTCCCAAAAAGTTGCCCCAACCCCATTGTCCGTTGCGGCCGCTGCCGTCGGAATTGCGCACAGTGGAATCACCAATGGTAAAAACCACCGGCCGCCGGCCTCTGCGGCTGTAACCGGGCACTTTAAGTCCGTGATTGTTTTCGATTCTTTCTTCGAAAATGGGAGCCGTGGTGTTGAAGTGATGAGTATAAAACTGTACGGCCGAATCGTTCATTTTGGGATGAAAGTTCTCCAACAGCCTCAACACCTCGGCACCGGCCAACAAAACGGGGCCGTAACCGTGAGCCGCGTAGGGACTGACGGGTCTGTGGGCATAAAAAGCAGGGTCAAAAGCCATGCCGGTTCCAACGCAGGTGCCCTGCACCATGCCCTGCGCATCCACTTTTGCTGCGACGGCATTCCAGGCCAGCAAAACGGCCGGGCCGTAAGCCTGCGCGTCTACCCAGCCCCGGTTGATGGCTTTGGCAAAGGCATAACAAAATATGGCCGAAGCCGAAGTCTCCAGATAAGTATCGTTCCTGTCGAGCAGTTGATGCCACAAACCTTCGGGAGACTGCAGTGCCGCCAAGGCCTTGATCTGAGCTCTGAGCATATCCAAAAGATAGGCCCGCTGAGGGTGTGATTCAGGCAAAACCTCCAGTATCTCGACCAGAGTCATCAAAGCCCAGCCGTTGGCTCTGCCCCAAAAAAAATCGGGATGACTGTCCATGCCTTGTACCCAGGCATGCCTGAATAAACCTTGCCCGGGCACAAACATTTTTTCGGCAAAAAGTTTAAACTGACGGCAAGCCTCGTCGTAATAACGCCTGTCGGAGCCGTATCTGCCCATTTGCACCAAAGCAGGCAGACTCATAAACAAATCGTCGAGCCAGACTGAATTGAAAAAAGGGCGGTTGCGCGACAAGGTTCCGTCGGATAGACGGGACTGCTTGCGCATGATATAATCGACGTAGTTGTTTATCAAAGGCTTCAGGTCGGTATCCGGCATAAGTGGAGCTGCCTTTATCATGGCAGCACACATGGAGCCGCAATCGTCGAGCGCGGCGGGCTGAAGCATTTGTCTCATCTGGCTGTCCATCGGCCGGCCGGCTTCCATCTGTTGCCTAAAATAAGGAGCCGTTTCGGCCAGAAAACGGAAACGATCCAGCGTATAATCAGTAAAACGCTGATTACTCAAGGCTTGTCCGGCCGACAACATACCCATATAAGTGACTCCCCATTCGTAACTGGCCAATCGAAAGGCGCCCTGCTGCAGCCTGGCGTCCGCATCAATCCGGCTGTAATCGCTCAGGACCTGCTGAGTTTTGCCATCCAGCACTTGCGTCGGTGTGGATTCTTCGAGAAATACGAGTACGCGTTCCAGCACCGACTGAATGTCTTTCTGTTGCGGAATGCCGTAAGGAAACTTGTAATCGGCTTGCAATAAATGCAAAGGAGTGTTGAAGTCGTTCTGGACTGTTTTGCGACTTTTAGCCTGAACTTGAAGCACCGGGCTCAATACAAAAAAACAAGTGATAAGATAAGGCAAAGTCTGCCTGTTAAAAATGATTTTTTTCATGGCGTGTTTCTTGATGTTTACAAAAATAGCTTATCCGGCGCGTAGATGTATGCTTAATTTGATATTTTATTTGTTAAAACTGAGCCTCTAAGCGGCAATTTTGAGTACTTTTGAGTTCTCTAGCTCCTGTCTATGAAAAGACTTCTCCTGTTTTGCGTTGTATTATTGACGTTATCCGGTTGTCGTAACCCACAAGCCGGCCTGTTATTCACCAAGGAGGCTCCGGATATTTTCCCCGATTATCAATTTGTACATATTCCCTGGAATATTGCTCCGCTGAATTTTATTATCAATAACCAGGGCAACAAAGCGATTGTCCTGATCGAAGGACCGGAGACAACGCTTCGGGTAAAGAGCGACAGGAAAGTGCAATTTCCCCTGCGAAAATGGAAAAAATTCCTGTTGAAAAACAAAGGAAAAACCCTGGAGGTAAAACTACGCTTGAAACAGAAGAAAAGCTGGGTAGAATACCCTGCTTTTGAATGGTATGTCACCCGGGAGGCTGTAGATCCTTACCTGGTGTATCAACGCATACGGCCCACCTCGACTGTGTGGGCCAATCAGGGCATTTACCAACGCAATCTGGAGAATTTCGACGAAGATTGCCTGTTGGACAACAGTTTTACCGACGCCGACGGCCTGAATACTTTTGCCTTCTGTGCCGGTCGTCCCGATCGACTGCTTTTTCATAAACGAAGGCCCTCGGCACAAACTTACTTGTTGGTGAATGGAGAAAAAACAGAGCTCAGTCAACAAAGCTTCAACCTCATGGCCCATCCGTCCTGGCATCCCTCCGGCCAGTTTGTGGCCTTTGCCATCAATCATTCCGATCTTCCCTTTTACGGAAACATCGGTTTGCCCGCACAACTGTACAATCCTGCTTCCGATATTTTAGTTTATGATGTGGTAAACAAACAGTTAATCACCGGATCTGAGCTGATTTCCAAGGATAGTTACGAGACTTTTCCGGCATTTTCGGCCGACGGCAGGAGCCTGTATTTTTGTACGGCAACCCAAACGGAATCAACACAAAAGGGAGACATTAGTTACGACCTCTGCCGTCTGGATTTCTATCCCGAAGACAGGCGCTTTGGCAGCCGGGTAGATACCCTGGTCAGGGCCGAACGCATAGGCAGAAGTATTTCCTTCCCCAAGCCTTCTCCCGACGGACGTTTTATCTTGCTGACCCTGCATTCCGGCGGCCGTTTCAATCTCTGGGGGCAAGACAGTGATTTGTTTTATTATTTGTTGAAGGACGAACTGCACGGAGTAAAATCCTGCTACGCCAGCAACAGCCAGTACGCCGAGGATTATGCTTCCTGGTCGTCCAACGGAGCCTGGTTTGTATTTGGCAGCCGCAGGCTGAATGGCCTGAGTTCTCAGTTGTATCTCAGCTATATAGACGAAAAAGAACGACCTCGTAAGGCAGTATTATTGCCCATAAAAGATCCGGACTCCTACCGGAACCCGGATCAAATCTCTTGTCACCTTCCGGAACTCCTGCTCCGAAAAGCTTTCCGTATGGAATAAATCTATTCTTCAGCTATCACCAGCACATTGAAGGATTGGGCTTTGACTTCAAACTCGAAAACATTTCCTGTCAGCTTAAAGCTGGCTTCGCCCGGTACGATATTGAAGGGCTCGTCCAAAGTATTAACCACATTCAGGTCGTTGGCTTGCATCGTAATCCACTTGGCGTCGGGATTGAATTTTTTCAGGCCGGACAGTTCAATCTTCATGCGCTGCGGCTGATTGCTACTATTACCGATCTTAAGTATAATTTCTTTTTTACCGGCGTCTCTGACAGCACTGGCATAAAGGTTGTTTTGGCCGCTCAAGGCTTCCTTGCCGCTGGCAGAGCGCAAGACTCCGGTGCCTTTGTAGTGGCCGTATAATTGTTGCACATACCAGTTGGGAGTTTTAACGCTGCGTAAATTATCGAACCAGATCAAATCGGGATTCCATTGCCAGGCATCCACATGAGCAAACAGGGGAGCATAAGTGGCCAGTCTGACCACATCGGCATTGCGTTCCAGTCCGGTCATAAAACAGGCTTCGGACAAGGCGGAGCGAAAATTGTTGGCTTTGCCCCGGGGATGATCGTGCGAGGCATATTCGCCGGCAAAAACTTTGGGACCTTTGCGGTCGTATTTATCGTAACGGGAAGCATTGGCAAAAAACCAATTGGGGTCTTTGTAATAATGCTCATCTACCAAATCAACTTTGAGGCGTTTCATTTCGGGCCATAAGTAGTCGAATTGTTCACCCTCGGCAGAGGGACCCGAGCTACCTATGATCTGAATATCGGGATATGCCTGACGTATGGCTTTTACAAAGACTTCGAGTCTTTCGGGAAATTCCGGTCCCCATTGCTCGTTGCCTATGCCCAAATACTTCATATTGAAGGATTCGGGATGTCCCATATCGGCCCTTAATTTACCCCATTCGCTGTCGGCCGGGCCGTTGGCAAATTCAATCAGGTCGAGGGCATCCTGCACATAAGGGTCTAACTCTTCTACGGGCACATGAGCGCTCATATCGTTGTTCTGGAACTGACAGGCCAGGCCTACGCTCAATACCGGCAGCGGTTCTGCACCCATATCTTCGGCCAGTTGAAAGAATTCAAAAAAGCCCAGACCGTAGGATTGGAAATAATCCGGGAAAAAGCGATTGGTAAACGTATAATGCCAGCGGTTTTCGTTCAGGGGACGATTTTCGACCGGTCCTACCGAGTTTTTCCAATTGTAACGGGTATCCAGATCGGTGCCTTCGACTATGCAACCTCCGGGGAAACGGAAAACGCCGGGTTTAAGATCGGCCAAAGCCTGAGCCAGGTCTTTGCGCAAGCCGTTTTCCCTGTCCATCCAGGTGTCTTTGGGGAAAAGCGAAATATGTTCCAGGTCTACAGAGCCCCGGCTACGGGAATCGAGAAAAATGCGAAGCAGAGCTTTGGGTTCAGTTCTCGAAGCGGTGATTTCTATCGAATACTTTTGCCATTCTCTGGAATCGATGCTCAGATTCCTTCTGTCCATAATGTTGTTTTGTGCATCAATAAATTCAATGCGTATGGTCTGAGATCTTCCGTCGATTGATCTGGCCCAAACCGAAAAGCGATAGGTGGCGCCTTCTTTGAGGCCTATACCCCTGAAACCCTCGTTTTCTAGCCCGGTATGTTTGTGTCCGTGCCCCGAAGGAGACAAACGTACATAATGAGGATTGCGCTCAAAGGGAGCATCGATGCTCCTCAGCTCCACTTTGCCAAAGGTTTTCCAACCCATAAGGTTTTGAGGAAATTCGAAGGAACGGTTTTTTATCAATTCGGCATACAAGCCCCCGTCTGCTCCAAAGTTGATGTCTTCGAAGAAAATGCCGTACATGTCGGGGTTAATATCGGAAACCGTCTTGTTGGTCTGCACTTTCCACTCTACAAGATCATTCTGTGCCTGTAGCGCCGGTAAGAACAGCGAAACGGCCACTATCAAAAAAATTTTTTTCATAAAGAAACGATTAAACGAATTATACAATTTTTACTTCACGTCAAAGATAAAGCTATTTTTTATTTATTAAAGGAATCAATCGAGGGGTCTGGAGTAATCCCGAAGGCTGCACAGGCCATACATCGAAAGTGATGGGCTTGTAAAATACGCTCACTATGTTGATGTCTTTGAATATGCGCCAGTTTACACCCCGCCGGTCGTAATCTGCAATAAGATTGGCAGGCATGTTGGTAACGGCAATTTCGATGGTGTTTTTCTTGCCGGGAATCAGAAACTCGCCCAGTCTGATCTCGTAGGGCACGCACCACACCATTCCGGCATCTTTGCCGTTCACGCGTATCCTTGCACTTTCGGCTAAGGAGCCGAAATCGAGCAACCAGTCGTCGGCGTCCGCTTTGGGTAACTTGAATTCCAGTTTATAAACCCCGGTACCGGCATAGGTGTCGGCTCCTTCCACCTGCAGTTCTGTCCAGGCTTGAGGCTGGCCTTTCATTTTGAATTGTCCGGGAATAAGAGGCTGGCCCTCTGTAAATTCAAAGCTCCAGTTGCCCAGCAGGGGCAGCGCCTCCTGATTTTTTTGTTCTTTCCGGCAACCGTAATTGAGCGTACTTGGCTCGTAAATGGGATAGGTTGCTCCCGGCAAGTTGCCTTGATCAAAAGTACGGACGATCAGGGATTGTCCGGGTTTGATTTGCAAATAAACCTCGGCCTGATCTCTCTGGCCCCTGCGCAGGGGAGCCGGGGCTTTTTGGCCGGTCAGAGGATCAAAAAACATCACCGAAGAGGCGGGCTTGGCCAGGGGCACCCAGGCATCGACCAGGCGATTGTGCTGCATGGCCACAAAATAAACATAACCGTCTTCGTAACGGCGTCTGATATAATCCAACCCCTGAACGGATCTCATTTCTTCGGGCTCGATACCGGAAACTTTCATAAGCTCTGTCAAATCTGAAGCCACCGTCAGCATTCCCTGACCGTAAGTCACCGACTGCTGATTTTTCGGATCGTTTTTCAGGCCGGTTTCTTTCCATAATTGACGAAGTTCCTCTCGCCTTTCAGCGGCGGCGTGCAGACCCGGCACTTCTTGAGGCAAACTGCCCAAGAACATAACATTAGCTCCCTGGTGGGCTAAATTGAGCAAATGACGTAAGGTGGCCGGAGGTATTACCCGACAATGCGGCACCAATATTGCCTTATATTGCGCACCGGGCGTTTGCAGGCTGCCATCGGCAAATCCTGTCTCCAACAATTGTCTGTCGGAAATATAATCCATATCGTAACCGGCCTCCCGCAGCTTATAAACCAAGCCGTTGAATTCGGGCAGTTTGTCGGAAATACTGTGAATAACGAAGGTTAGGTAATTTGACTGACGGTAGTTTTGCCAAATGTCGTAAATGGGTAAATACAACAAAAGTTCATTGTCGGGTTTGCCTTCTTGCATAAAGGATTGAACTCTGGTTATGTAGTCGTTCAAAGCCGGCATATCCCTGAAAATGGTATTGTTGGGGTTCACCAGTATGGAAGCATAAAACAGCCAGCCCGGCCAGGCCGCCTCTTTGGGCGTATATGGCGTGCCGTGGTAAAACACCCGGTTGATACCATTCAGAAACAATTGGTCCATTTCGGGCTTGATCAGGGCCAGCGAAGTTCTGAAATGTTCGGTCAGCCAGGTCATACTTTCGGATGAAGTGTAGTTTTTCCCGCTGACATGGGCGGCAGATGAAGCGTATTTGAGAGTGGCCGGATTGCCGTCGTTACGGCGTATCTCTTCGTCTACCCGCAAATTGGGCAGGTCAAAGTTGGTACAACCGAAAGACTCGCATTCGGGAATATCCATGGCGGCATAGAGATCCAGCAGATTTCCCGGTGAACCGTGGGCCTGATTCCGGGTTTGACTGCCGCGTTCATGAGCCCATTCCGTCCAGGGAATAGTGAAATTTTCCAGCAACATATCCGAAATAGTCTCCCTGTAGTCGCAAACGACCCTGGCAATAACTTCAGAGTCGCCTTCGCCCAGCAATTCCGGCAGATATAAGCGTAAATCGTAGGATCTTCGCTTCATAAATTCCTCCAGTAATTGTTCCGACCAGTCGGCCCCGTACACTTCGTAGGAATCGTTAAAGAAACTGCTGGGCCAAGCGGCATCGGATTGTTCAAAAGCCCGGTCAAACTTCTTCAAGTAATGATCGAGAGCCTCTTTCGACAGGTGATTCATGACCAGGCCTTCTCCTCCGGGAGCCGAACGCTTGACCTGTTGCAGGGTCTTGCCGCAATAAAGGGCAATGAGTTCGCCTTTTTTCCCGGCGGGCAATTCCAGTATATTATCTTTTACTCCCTCTATGGGCAGAATTTCTCGACTACCGTCGGCCGACACAAACAACAATGCCTGCAATTGAGCATGAGGCCGCTGCCGGTTGTCCTTCACTTGGAGATTAATGCTTTGTGTGGGAGCAGATTTGGAACCGGCAGAAGGAGAAACGGATATACCTTCGAGCTCGTAACGCTGTATCAGCTGACGACTGGCCGCATAAGCAGGATCTATTTCGGGCCCTCCGAAGGGCCAGCCGGTACCTCCGTTCATATCCACTATCATCTCCAGGCGGGCGGCCTGGTCTTGCACATGCTTGAGCATCTCCATCCAGCGGGGCGACAGATAGGGAATATCGCGGGCTTCTTCGCCCTGTACACCATAAATGGGGGTGATTTCCACACTGCCTATACCTGCCTGATGCAAATAGTGCAAATTCCAGTCCAGATTCTCCTTGTCCACGGCGCTGCCCAACCACCACCAACGGGTTCCGGGCTTATATTCGGGACGAATTGCGGGCCATTCTGTGGCCGCAGCGGCAGGCGCAATGGAGGTGGTCGCGACAGCAGAACCGGCCGGAGCAGCCGGTGCGACAGATGTGGTCCGCGCCGCGGGAGTAGCCGGTGCAGCCGGTGCAACAGATGTGGTTCTCACCGCGGGAGCAGCCGGAGAAGCTGCCTGCAGGGCACTTGTTTCAATAGAAACCTTGCCGTACAACAACAGTACGGCCACTAAGCAAAAAGCTGTTTTTCTCATGATATTCCTCTTTACTTACCACGGAGGGTAAAAATGTACTTTTACAAAAATAAGCTTTTCTACTGTCAGTCCAGGAGCTTTTTGATATTTTTACATTTAAATTCACAACTGCGGCCACGCAACCCGGGAAATTGGGTTATAATCTCTGAGATCAAAAAATTTTACAGAATAATTCTGCTCAAGAAACAGAACGCATTGCTCGATAACATGCTTCTCTCAGGAAAATATTGCTTAATAACAGACTTCCCACAATGAAGCCTGAACTTTAAATTTTCGACTTTAGGTCCAAATTCAGCGTGAGCAGCTTACCATCTCGTTCCAACACAACTCGCAGAGTTCTTTTTCTACTTTGTTCAAAATAGCCTCTCAATTCCGACAAACTCATGGCATAAGCATTATCGCCTTCTACCTGGCGAATAACATCGCCCGGCAAGATCCCTGCTTGTGCCGCCGGGGAATCGGGCCACACCCCGGCAACCTCATACCTGGGCAAACCTCTGATGCTCTGAATAAGCTCCAGTCCGGCCACATTGTAGCTGAATTTCTTTTTAAAATGGCTGTTGGGGTGTAAATGCAGTTGTCTGCCCCCGACATCGATAAAAAGAGTGAAGCGGCTCAACAACTGATTGCCGACGGTGCCGTCTCTGCCCGTATGGATAACCAAATCGGAAATACAGGCCGAATCGGGAAAAACCACCACCGGATTTGAAAGGCAAAAATCGCCCAGACATACGGTGGGAATTCTGGCCAGATATCCCGTTACTTCGCCACTGATGCCTTCGCCTATACGCCCGTAAACCTTCTTTTCGGGTATAGGCACCACATCGCTTCCAATGGTTCTAAGCCAAGCACAAAGGCCAGCCCCCGTATCGAGAAGCATTTTTAGTTGATATTCTTTGGCATTGTCTTTGACTTTTAACGGCACATAGAGCTTCTGCTGTTCTATGGTCAGGGGCAGACTCTTGTATTTTCGGGGTAATTTGAAATCTTCTTTGAGATAAAAAATTAAGCGCTGTGCAACAAAATCAATCTGCACCACGTAATCTTCTAGTAAATCGGCGCCCAGCAAACCATTGATTGGGCTACCGATTCGCCGGCTCAGTTCCAATACGTCTTCATGCAAAAGAACTATCGTTTTCTTTTCGAAAGTCAATTTTTTCCCTAATTGGATACTGTTGTTTTCGCTGACGTAGGCAAATATAAGATCGCCCCCTCCCAGTCCCTGAACATAGCGTTCTTCGTTGATTACCAGCGACAAACTGTCGTTGGTATGCCACTCGGTGAGGATGGTGTTGCGTATGCCCGTATCCAAAATAAAATGCAGGCCCGAAGATTCGTTGATCTTGGCTTTGACCACTATATAACTGCCCAGCATAGTAAAAGGAACTCTGGCAATGCTTTTGTTTTGAGCGTTCCCTAAAGGGGCCGTTGTCAACAGCAGGATAATTGAAATGCAAGCCCAAGGCCTCATGGTGGATTTTTTATCGAAGATATTTATTTTCATTCAATAAATGAATCTCATCTTCATCCCGTGAAAAAAATCCTTTCCGGAAACGGTATATCCGTACGGCTCTTCTTCATCTCATCTCCATCCCCGCGAAAAAGTCCCCGGCATAGAGAAGTTCCCGGACTGTTAATAATAAAGAACTCCCGGCTTATGAACAATGGTGGACTCCCACCTATCAACAATGGGGAAGTCCCGGCCTATAAATTACGATAGGAATAGTTTATTGAATCGGGGCCGATACTTACAATCAAATACGAGGGAGTAGGATATGAATCTCTCAGGGCATCCAGGGTGATAAAGAGGGTATTTCCGAATACGGCAGTATGACTTTTGTGATCGTGTCCGCTGATGACCAGATCCACCCTGTGTTTGAGGCATAATTCCAACAAAACCTCCAATTCTTCCACATAGGGATTGGTGGCCAACATTCTGCGCAGCCTGACCCAATTGTTGTGATTAACCAATACATAATAGCGGTGTTGAGGACGCTCGTAAAGCAGCAATTCCTTTAACCATTCCAGTTGCAAGGCTCCCAAAGTTCCGCCCGCATTGTCCAAACAGATATACAAGTCACTGGTCTGTGAAGTTTTAATACTGAAACTGTAAACCGACGATCCGAATAAAAGTCGATATTGTTTCCAGCCCCCGAAATAGAGGTCATGATTGCCCGGTATCGGGAAAAGCGGCAATGAATCCTGAGGCGGCAAAACGGCATACAGTTCATGATAATCGTTGGCATTTCCGGTAGTCAGGTCACCTGCCATAAAAACCGCTATGGGTTGCTGCAACAAAGCCTGCTCTAAAAACAAGCCGAGATTGTTGGTTTTACCTGCGTGAATATCGGAAACGGCATAAAACTCGTATTCTTCTTCGGAGCTGACCAATGTCGGAAAAGGATGCTGATCATTCCAAGTCATAGATTGCTCAAAACGCTGATCTACAGATTCATACGAAACAAAAAAACCTCTGGGTTCAATCTGCAGACAAGCAGAAAGACACAGGCCCATACAGCACAAGCTTAATCTCAGAATGCAGGAGTCCATATAAATCCTGTTCTAGCAAAATAACCAAAATAATGGGCACTCATATTAAGTGCTCCTGCCGGTTTATACCAATTTTCGAGATAAAGTTTCATGGTAGAACTAACGTATGTCTCAGCCCTAAGGCTCAACATAGGGTTGGTTTCCTGATTTATCAGAAAATAATCTCGGTTGGTCAGGCTCAAACTAATGTTCCAGGGCTTTTCGGGACTGTTTACGAAATAGGCAATGCGGTAAATCAAATTGAAGTTTTCGCGAATCACACGACCCTCCGTTTCGTAAGACAAAGCCTTCTCCCGGACACGATACGCCTTAAAATCCTGGCCCAAGTCAAATCGCCAATGTCTCTTCCTTATACCGACAGCCAGGCCCCAATTGGAAATGAACATCAGACTCGAAAAATTTCGATACAAATAAAATGTCTCCGCTTCAAGGGTTTGTTTCCCGACACAAAAGCAACGGCCGGCAACAAATTCGGCTGCCGAAAATACCCGGCTGGAGGGATGGATCAGTTGAAACTGTGCACCCGCCTTCAGAGCATATTTATCAAAACTGTAGGCGCTTACTAAGGCCGTTGAAATGTATAAGCCCTGCGACACATTGGTCTGCCCCAAATCGAGCAAATAATCCAGCTCAACCTGAGAATTGGCAGGATAACAACAAGCCATCATTAAAAGAATAAGGTAAAGGGCTTTGTAGGTGTTTTGCATTGGTATATTCTCAAAAAATATTAAGCAGAAATCACCCCCGAACCCAGCAATTCATCGCCCCAGTACCAAACGGCAAACTGTCCGGCCACGATGCTGCGCTGCTCTTCCTCGAAAGCAATATACAAAGCCTCTTCGAAACAATGCAAACGGGCCGGCTGTAAAGCCTGACGATAGCGGATACGCACCGAATAATCGGCAGACTCTCCCGTTTTCAATGCCAGGTCGGGCCTGAGCCAATGCACTTCCTGATGATTGATTCTGAGTGCTTTCCGGTACAAACCCGGATGATCTTCTCCCCTGCCCACAAAGACCAGGTTGTTTTCTACGTCGGTGGCCAAAACATAAAGCGGTTTTTCGGTTCCGCCTACATGCAAGCCTTTTCGCTGTCCTACGGTATAAAAATGAGCCCCCTGATGTTCGCCTACCAATACGCCATCGGAAGCACGATAAAAATACGGACGGGCTTGCTTTTTGATTCTTTCTTCCAGGTCCTCGGGATAAGAGCGATGGTAGGCTTTAAAATCGGCAGGCACCTCGAGTATCCGGCCCTTTTTACTGCCGAGTTTTTGTTGTAGAAAAACAGGCAAATCTATTTTGCCGACAAAGCAAATGCCCTGCGAATCCTTTTTTTGTGCCGAAGCCAGTCCCAGTTCCTCGGCCAGCTCACGCACTCTGCCTTTGTCGAGTTCTCCGATGGGGAAAACGGCTCGTGAGAGTTGCTTCTGGCTCAATTGACATAAAAAGTAAGATTGGTCTTTGTTTTTGTCCCGACCGGCCAACAGGCGATAATACACTTTACCATCGCCGGCTTTGACGCTGTCGCAGCGACAATAATGCCCGGTAGCAATCCTGTCGGCACCAAACTTCTGTGCAGTTTGCAAAAAAGCGTCAAACTTGATTTCCCTGTTGCAAAGCACGTCGGGATTGGGTGTCCTGCCCCTTGCGTACTCCTCGAACATATAGTCGACCACCTGACGACGATAAGTGTCGCTCAGATCAACCACATGAAAGGGTATCCCCAGTTTGCGGGCTACCAATTCGGCTATCAACACATCTTCTTCGTAGGGACAGGCTCCCGACAAAGTGCCGGTAGTGTCCTTCCAATTAATCATGTAAACGGCAATAACCTCATAGCCCTGCTCTTTGAGCAAGAAAGCGGCGACGCTCGAGTCAACGCCGCCGGACAAGCCAAGGACAATTTTTTCTTTCAATGCCGATGTGTTTTATCCGCTTTCAAAGCCCGATCAAACCGGCATAGGAATCAGACCACGGATAAGAATCAATACCAAAAGCGCCAGGATGGCGTAAAGTTCCGGAAAAACGGCCAAGACCATGGTCATACCAAACACATTATGACCCGAACCTATGGCTGTGATACCGTTGGCACAAACATCGGCCTGACGTATAGCCGAAATCAAACCGGACAATCCCAATCCCAGACAACCGCCAAAGATAGCTGCAGCAGCGTACCAGTTCATTCCCGGCAACAAATAGGAACTCATAAAGAAATAGCCGACAAAACCGTAAAGCCCCTGAGTGGAAGGCAAAGCAGACAAACCGATATAAGCTCCTGTTTGGTCGGGGTTCTTTTTTAAGGCTCCGATGACAGCGTTACCGCATATGGTTACACCAATGGCACTTCCCACACAAGTCAACCCGACCATCAATCCAATTCCGAGATAAGCAAATACAATAGGTTCCATAGTTTGAGTTTTAAATTTAGACGATAATATTCATTGTTTTAATAATTCCATTGAGAGTGATTTCAACTGGTTTGGGCCGATTTTCTAAAGGGATTGTAGGCTTTGCCCCCACCCTCGAAACCGGCATTCTTATAAAATTCCACAAAAGTGAGACGCAAGGGATGCACCAAAGCTCCTATGACGTTCAAGGCTATGTTCAAACCATGCCCCACCAACAAAATAAGCAGTACAGCTAACCAGCGTATCCAGCCGGGCATGGCTTCGGTCATTCCAAAGGCCATGGAATTGAATACAGATCCCAGAATACTGCCCGTCAGGCCCAAAGCAAATAAACGCACATAAGAAAGTGTGTCGCCCAGCAAACCGGAGGCCATATTGTATGTATCCCATATCGCGGACCCGACGTTGATGAAAACATTTTTGCCGGGAGAATTGTAAAACACAATTATCAGGACAGCCAGGCCCAGAAGACCGTATAAACCGTAAGTAAGAGGCACCGACAACGTCACTCCTAAAGCAGGCAAACCAAAAGTGACCATGGAGGCAATAAGCAGCACCACCCAAGCCAGATTAGACATAGCGTATTTAAATCCCAATTGTATGCTTATCTTAACCACATTGATGCACATGGCGTACAAAATTTGTACAACCCCTATCACAATCGACAAAATCATCAGCGGATGGTAGCCGCCAAACATGGCCCCGAAATTATTTTCGGTCAGAAAATACTGTTTTACTCCCTTAAGCCATGACCATTCGAGCGATTCCAGAGCTACTCCGAAAAAAGACCCGGTCAGTATGCCAACCAGCACGGTCGAAAATCCCAGGACCTGCGCCAAAGTGGCAAATAACCTGGTGTTTTCGCCCAATTTTGGTTTGATCAGAGTTGCGGCCAGCAGAATCAACAAACCATAGCCTCCGTCTCCCAGGCAAAGTCCGAAAAACAACATAAAAAAGGGAGCCAGCAAGGGGGTCAGATCCAATTCCGAATAATTTGGCAGGGAATACATTTCGGTTATGGGCTCAAAAAGCCGGGCAAAACGGTTGTTTTTGAGCAAAACAGGTATTTTGTCCTCTTGTTTCGGTTGTTCGGCAAGGTAATAAATGCCTTCGCGGCTGAGTAAGTCTTTGAGTTTATCTTCCCTATCGCAGGGCACAAAGCCTTCGAGTATCATTATCTTATCGCCCGCTGCTTTTTCTGTCCCAATCAAGACTTTGGAAAAATTAAACTGATCGCTGAGCAATTTATCCTGGTACAAAAGGGTTTGGTATTGGTTCAGGGCTTCGGTTTTGAGTTGATCTTCCAACTCCAGACGGCGAGCCTTTAAAGCGGACACTTCCAATTGGAGTTCGGAAAGCGACTTTTGCGGCCAGCGGAGATGTTCCGCATCGATTTGGGGTTGTTGCCCGTCGAAGCTGAACGTGATAAAATAAACGGCATTCCCGCTGTCGGCTATTTTCAGAGCGCGATATTGCTCCTCCCACTCGGGTTTGAAACCGCTTCTGGGACAAAAATAGAAATCGATACGGCAACCGGCTTCCCGGAGTTGCTCCAGACGTTGGGGATCGAAATCACCCCAAACCGACAGGTTGCTGATTTCACGGTTTAAGACCTGGATTTTGGTTTCCAACTGAGTTTGCTCATTCAGTATACCTTCAAAGCGACGGAGCAAATCTTCGCGGTTGGCCTTGGTATCAACAGAAGCCTGATCAAGTCCTTCGGGAAAACGCTGTTTGAGCAATTTCAGCAGATCGTTGATGCGCTTACGTTCTTCGAGCTTTTCGTACAACTCGCTGTGCTCTTCCACATGACCCAATTGCTTTTCGATCACATCGACCACGCCGATTTCCCTGAGGTTTTCGAGAAAATCTATGTAAATGGCATGATAGACCAAAAAGCTGTATTTCTTCATCGGAACAATCATAGACTTTCCTCCTGCTTTTGGGCATTTTGCCGTGTTTTTACTATTTTTTGCGAAGACTTGGATAAATTCTCTTCGTCTTCCATATAGCGTTTAATCTTTAATATGGCGTCCTGGTAACCGGGAATCTGAACTTTTTCGAATAAATTCACTTTTTGAGTGGTTTTTTTTCGGGCGTATTCCAACAATTGCAGCTTCCGAACGCTAAAGTCCTGTTCTATACCGGCTGTGGCCAATTTTTTGAGTAAATCCAATCCTCCGGCATACCATTTGGGAGCATGAAACATACTGTAGGGGGCGATTTCAAACAGCACCTCTTCCAGTACCGGAATTCGTACGCCGGCTACTTTTCGCACACCCAATTCAACATCTTTTACCTTGATAAGCTCAGCGTTAAATTCAGTCCACAGGGCGTGCATCTCCCTGTAGTTTTCGATGAGCATTTCAAGTTTTTTCTCCAACTCTCTGGTTTCGGCTTTGGCCTTCTTCACTTCAAGACGCAGGGCGCTTTCCTTGTTTTTGATGGTAGGAAGAGCTCTCTCACGGATCTTGAGTTGCTTTTCAAGATTCTGCAAGGACGTCTTGTTGTATTGATATTGAATAGCCATACTTTACGAAACTTTGGGCATATACTTGTTGACCAGGTCTTGTCTGATGTTGAGTTCTTCCACCCTGAAGTGGCCGGCCAGAATTTTCCAGGTGGTATCGAGCATCTCGGTGGTATCGATATTGACGTCGATGGCCAGTATTTGGGCTGAATACTCTTTGGCAAAATCCAGGCAGCGTTCGTCGTAATCGCTCAGGTCGAAACCGTTTTCCAGTTTGGTTTTGGCATTGGCGGCATCGGCAAACAAACGCACAGCGGCATTCATCAGCTGAGGATGGTCTTCGCGGGTCTTCTTGCCGATGACCAGTTGTTTGAGCCGGGACAAACTGCGGAAGGGATCCACAATAACTTTGCCCACATCGGTATCACGACGCAAAAACAACTGTCCTTCGGTGATATAACCGGTATTATCGGGAATGGCGTGCGTAATATCTCCTCCCGAAAGGGTGGTTACCGCAATAATGGTAATGGAACCTCCGTCGGGGAACTGTACCGCTTTTTCGTAAATCTTGGCCAGGTCGGAATACAGAGAACCTGGCATGGAATCTTTGGAAGGAATCTGGTCCATACGGTTGGATACGATCGAAAGCGCATCGGCATACAGGGTCATATCCGTAAGCAACACCAATACTTTTTCGTTCTTCTCCACGGCAAAATATTCGGCCGCCGTCAAAGCCATATCGGGTATCAGCAAACGTTCCACCGGAGGATCTTCGGTGGTATTGACAAAACTGATAATGTGGTCGAGCACCCCGGCGTTACTGAAAACATTTTTGAAGTACAGATAATCGTCGTTGGTCAGCCCCATGCCGCCCAAAATGATCTTGTCTGTCTGGGCTCTGAGGGCTACGTTGGCCATTACCTGATTATAGGGCTGGTCGGGGTCGGCGAAAAAAGGAATCTTTTGTCCGGAAACCAGGGTGTTGTTCAGGTCTATGCCGGCGATACCGGTGGCAATCAATTCGGAGGGTTGTTTGCGCCGTACCGGATTGACCGAAGGGCCGCCAATTTCGACTTCTTTGCCTTCGGGCACCGGCCCTCCGTCTATAGGATCGCCAAAGGCATTGAAAAAGCGACCGATGAGCTGATCGCCGACATTAAGGCTGGGTGCCTTGCCCATAAAGACTACTTCGGCGTTGGTGCGCAAACCTTCGGTGCCTCCGAAGACCTGCAAAGTAACTTCGTCTCCGATAATCTTCACCACTTGCGCCAATTTACCGTCGACAGTGGCCAATTCTTCGTTTCCGACATTGGCAGCTTTCAGGCTACAGGTGGCTTTGGTGATTTGGGTGATTTTGGTGTATATCTTTTGAAATGCTTTTGTTGCCATTATCCCGGATTTTATTGTGTTACTCGTTCTTTTAATATCGCTTCCAGCTCGGTCTCCAACTGCCTAAACGGCTCCGATTGAAACTCGGAATAGTTCATCTGGCGAAGTACGTGGATAACTCTCTTAAAATAATCCATCACCTCGGTAAAATTATCAAATTCGAAATTCAAACGGGTTATGCCCATCACCTTCTTGAGCATATATTGCTGACGCTCAATGGGACAAAGAGCATCGACCTTGTCAAAAGCATCCTGTTGCAAAATGACAAAATCGATCACTTCCGATTTCCAGTAAGTAATATGATAATCGAGGGGCACCCCGTCGTCTCCCAGAATATTGATTTGTTCCTGCACCTCCTTGCCTCTTTGCAGCAGGGTTTTCATTTCGTTGACCGTGGGAATCCATTCGTCCGACAAATTTTCGGCAATGTAGGCTTCAAATTCGGGGTATTCAATGTACTTGGAATACGAATCAATAGGATTGATGGCCGGATAACGTTTACGGTCGGCCCGGATTTGTTCCAGCGCAAAGAAACAACGTGCGGCTTTTTTAGTTCCTTCGGTCACCGGTTCCTTAAGGTTACCGCCTGCGGGCGAAACCGTACCGATAAAGGTGATGGATCCCGTCTGTCCGTTATTGAGGATAACATAGCCTGCACGCCCGTAAAAGGCTGAAATAATGGCGGAAAGGTCCATAGGGAAAGCGTCCTGTCCGGGCAATTCTTCCAGACGGTTGGACATTTCGCGGAGCGCCTGCGCCCAACGCGAGGTGGAGTCGGCCATCAACAACACTTTCAAACCCATGGAACGATAATACTCGGCTATGGTCATGGCGGTATACACCGAAGCTTCGCGGGCAGCCACAGGCATATTGGAAGTATTGGCCACGATAATGGTTCTTTCCGTCAGTTTGCGTCCGGTGTGGGGATCTTCCAGCCTGGGAAATTCGGTAAAGATTTCCACTACTTCGTTGGCTCTTTCCCCGCAAGCCGCCATAACCACTATGTCGGCCTCCGCCTGTTTGGAAATAGCGTGTTGCAGCACCGTTTTCCCGGTTCCGAAAGGTCCGGGAATGAAGCCGGTTCCGCCCTCGACTATAGGATTGGCAATGTCGATGATACGCACACCGGTTTCCAGCAGCCGGAAAGGCCTGGGTTTTTCTTTGTAAGCTTTGAGTGCTTTTTTTACCGGCCAGCGCTGTACCATGGTGACGGGTATTTCATTGCCGCCTTCGTCGAGCAAAACCGCGATGGTCTCTTTGATAGTATAACTGCCTTGGGGTACTATACTTTTGACGGTATAGCTGCCCTCCAGCACAAAGGGAACCATTATTTTGTGCGCTTGGAAATTTTCTTTGGTTTCGCCTAACCAGTCGGCAGCCCGAACCTTGTCTCCGGCATTAGCCAAAGGCTGAAACTCCCATAATTGCTTCTCATCCAGGGGTGAAGTATATTCGCCTCTGTTCAGAAAAATACCCTGCATTTTGTCGAGGTCGTTTTGCAGTCCGTCCAAATTGCGGGACAATAAGCCCGGACCCAACTGAACTTCGAGCATGTGGTTACTGAATTCAACCTCGAATCCCACTTTCAGGCCGCGGGTGCTTTCGAACACCTGAACATAAGCTTGCTGGCCGACCACCTTGATGACCTCGGCCATCAGCCTGGCCTCTTTGTGTAGAATATAACAAATTTCGTTTTGGCTCACCGGGCCATCTACCTGTACTATAACCAGGTTGGAAATGATCCCCTTGACTATTCCTTTTGTTGACATATCAGTGTTTTAGTAATTTACTTTATGTGTGCATCTGCCGGCATACGGACGCTGGTTCTGAGTGAGTTTACCAAGGAACGGAAACTTTCCTCCCCGCTTTTGGGATCGAGCGACAACCAACGTTCCAGGCTTTTCAACTTGATTAAAAAAACCAGCAAAACCTCGACCGAAAAATAATAATGGACACTGTGTTCATCCAGGTAATCCCATTTTAAACGGTCTATCATCTTTTCTCTCTCCAAGAGGTTTTCTTCGTCGGCAATAGCGAGCAAGCTGTCCATTTCCGAAAAAAGCTCAGAAACATTGAAATCGCGCACGGTAGATATCTTCAATGATTCTGCTATGGCGTTGTTTCCGATTATTTGCCCGGCAACAGGCAAACGATACTTGCGACAATTCAATGCCGTAAGAATATTGTTCATATTCAATTCAAACTCGAACCATTCCCTTACAAACTTATTGGGAGCTTGCCCGACGTAGTCGTAATAAAGCTCGGTCAAGCGTTTTTTTTCTTTACCGGCCTCGAGTTGTTCAGACTTCCATTCGCGCAGAAAAGTGAGGAAATAAGGCGGAATACCCTTAAGAGGAGCTCTTTCGTCGTAATCGAGCAATTCCATTTGTTCCTTGAGATCTTCGGGGCTTATCAGGCCCAGCGGATGAAATTCGGCTTCTTTGTTGTTGATCCAGGAAAGCAGATTCTCGTTGTCGTAATCCAGGCGGAACAAGCGGAGTAAATCCGCATCTCTGCCGGAAAAAGACCTCAACAATTCCTCTATAAAAGCGATGTACGTCAGCTGCAGTTTATTGTCATCCAAGGAAATGTCGGGAAAACCTGCTACCAGGTAATGGTATTGACTCATAACTAAAACAACATTTCCACCAGTTGTGGACGTAAAAATTCCTTGAAATAATTGATGAATTCTTCCTCTCCGAATTGAATTTTGTAAGAACCGTCTTTGGCGGTCAATATAAAGTGGGTATCCAGATTGTTTACTTGTTTTATTGTCAAACCTTTATCTAGAAGCTCTTTTGCTTTTGCCTTGAAAAAGTCGGTCAAAGCTTTGGCTTCGCTTGTTTGAATTTCGAGTTCTCCGTTTTCGGCCCAGTTTTTAACAAAAACCAATAATAAATTTTGCATAAACGTTTTATCGTTGCTGCTTGTTTGGATGGCCTCTCTCACTACTTTGTCGGTTAGTAAGTTGACAATTTCCGACTTTAAAGCATCCAGGGCCTGACGGGCGAACAATTGCAATTCGGCCTTGGTATTTTTATCCAATTCCTGTGCCTGTTTTTTGGCAGCTTCGATAATTTGAGCAGCCTCTTGCCGGGCAGCTGCAATAAGTTCGGATTTCTTTTTTTCGGCCTCGTCAATAAGCTGCTGGGCTTCTTTCCGGCCTTTTTCCACACCTTCCTGGAACAACTGATCGGTTAAGTCTTTTATCGAATTCATAAGATTGTTGAAATATGATTTAGAGCCACAATATTACTAATTTATTTACTGCACCGCAATGCAATTAAGTAAAAAACATTCTATGTATTGGCAAATTATAACATAAAAAAATCTCCCGGCTTTCTACCGGGAGGTTTTTTTACTTCTGTCGCCAACAAAACCGACAGAAATTAAAGATGATCAGGATACGAAATTTATTCTGCATCCGGGTAGGGCAAATACCAATTGGCCGGATCCATCATTTTGGCATAAACGGCAGTGTAATTGGTTTTATGCTTTTTGGCAATGGCTCCGGCAATGATGGAATAGTTGTTGTTATGCAGTGACATCCTCATCAAATCGTGGAAGCGGTTGCCCTGAAAGGCCGATTCCAAAGCGCATTCTTCGACAAGCACTTCTTCGACAAAAGCGACCGAATCCTGAAGGGTTTGCAAACTGCCCGGGAAAGTCACTTTCGACTTATTACCCTGCCCCCTGCTGCGGGTTCCGACATTCGAAGTAAAAACATCTGCACTGAATTCCTGCCAGGGCACGCCGGAATCTATCTCGTTAGGCTTTACGTAGGTTTGTATATTGGCTTTGCTCAAACCATAATTAATCGCTGCCAAAGCCAGACTGGGTTTATTCAACTGATTTACTGCTTCGGCATAACGTAAATACAATAAAGCATTACGCTGCAGATAAACAGCTTCTCCGTTGTATATGGTAATTCTGGGCTTATCGGAAATCTGAATGGTATTATCCTCTAAGCGTTCGGTGTATTCGTAAGATCCGCTTTCGCCTCTCAGGTCACCGGGAACAATAATGGTGGCTACTTCTTCCTCGCCGTACATATATACCTGGTTTTCGAATAGTTCCAAAGCATTGGCCGAAGGAGCAAGGGTATAATTGGTTTGTGTCATCAAAGCCAGAGACGATTCTTTGTAATCTCCGAACGAAGTGGAATTATAATAACCGATGGCAGCAGTAATCTCCGGCCCAAAACGTAATTTATCAAAAATAGCATGCCAATTGGGCGACACCAGGGGTGGCGTAACGGAACGCCAAGTTGATGTATACGTGGAGGTTACACTTCTGCCTTCGTCCAGGGCTAATTCAAAATATTTTGAAGCAGCCTTTGCGTATTCATTTTTCCATAAGTAGAGATCTGCCAACAGGAATCTGGCCGAAAGGAAATAATAGGTACTGTAGAAGCTGCTCCCAAAATCACCGTAATCCGGGTTTTGTACATATTGAATGCTTTCCAGATCAAGAATAAGAGAATCCAGAATAGCTTCCTTTTCCAGAACGGGATAAGAATCCAGGGCTTCTTCAATGGTAAGAATAGGCGTACTTAAGTAATAAGCTTTGCCGTAATTCAGGGCCAGTTGCATATAGGTCCAGGCCCGAATCACTTTAGCCTGGGCAAATTCAGGTAATAATATATTTTTCCCTCCCGACATCAAAGAAGTATCCAAATTGTTAATCAAATAATTGCAATGATTGATCACCTTGTAATAATCGTCGGCTTCGAGCCAGGGATTGTCTTTACCGGCTTCCAGATTGCTCAAAGCCCTGAGTTCAGACTCTGAATTTTCGGTCACATCCATAAGATCTGCCCTGAGTTCACCCAAAACGACATAACGATCGCCTAATAATTGTAGTTTAGTGAGCACTCCCATCATGGCATACATGGCATCCAGTTCGTCGTCGATAATATGGTCCTTTTCGGGAACAAAACGTTCTGAGTCCGTATCCAACATTTTTTCGCAGGAAGTAGTCAGCAAGGCGCCTAAACTCAGTAATAAAACCAATTTTGTTATGTATTTCATTGTACTGTCTTATTAGTATGATTACAAACCTATTTTTACCCCTATATAGAAGGAGGGACTCTGAGGAGTTAAACCTATGTCTATCCCCTGATAAAGGGCTCGACTGGAAATCGAAGTTTCCGGATCGGCCCCCAGGTATTTGGTGCCGGTCCATAAATTATTGGCCGAAGCCCATACCGTAAGATTTTGAACCATCGGAATACGGTAAGGCAACTCCCACGACAAACACAGTGTCTTTAACCTCAGATATGAGGCATCTTCGATCCAACGATCCGAAAAGCGGGCATTTCCTGCCGGATCGCCCCAAACAGCCTTAGGCATATTGGTGACGTCGTTTTCCGAACGCCAACGATTCAATACGGCAGTGGATTGATTGTGGACATCGCTCACCGATTCGAGTTGCCTGCGGATGAAATTGTACACATCGTTACCGTAGGAATAGTTGAACAAGATATCGAGATTGACTCCTTTGTAGCCTATACGGCTGCTCAAAGTACCCACAAAATCGGGGTTGGGGTTTCCTATAATCTGCTTGTCGTTTTCATCAATAACTCCATCGGCAACAAAATCTTCAAAGATAACATCACCGGCGCCAAAACTATAATCAATCAAATGAGTCACTTCGTCTCTGTTGACCAAACCATCGGCTTCGGCCTCTGCCTGAGTGCCGTAGACGCCTTCGGTTTTGTAGCCGTAGAAAACTCCGACAGGTTGGCCTACGGCTGTTAATATTTCAGCGCCGTAAGCCGTGGTGGAATAGTCTCCGTCGGCCAGCCTAAGCAATTCATTCTGATAATGTGCCAGCGAAGCCCCTACTTCCCAGCGGAATTTACCGATATTCAGCAAACGGGCGTTGGCTGAGAGTTCATAACCTTTGTTGGACAGTTCGCCGTCGTTGCTCCAGTAATAATCGAAACCGGCTATGGAAGGCAATTGTTTCAGTACCAACAAATCGGAAGTATTCGAGCTAAACAGATCGGCAGACAAAGAAAAGCGGTTGTTAAATAAGGAAAGGTCCACGCCGGCATTAGCTTTGGTTGTTGTTTCCCATTTAAGTTGAGGATTGCCGAGGTTGGCCAAAACCAGGGCTACTCCGCCACCCAAGTAATTCTCAGACGAGAAATAAGGATAGGTGACATAGTCCTCAATATCGTCGTTACCCGTCAAACCGTAACTTAACCTGAATTTGAGTAAATCGAGACCTTTAAGAGGAGCAAGGAAATCTTCCGAAGATGCGATCCAGGAAGCATTTACCGAGGGGAAAAGGCCCCAGCTGACACCAAACAAATCGAGGGCATTACCCTTCAGGTTGTAGCCAAAGCGCGAGGAAGCATCCATAGAGGCAGCCAGACCGGCAAAATATTTTTCATTGTAATTCCAACTTCCGCTCAAATACCAGGACAACTCTTTAGTCCGTTGATCTATACCATCGGTTACCCGATACTTCAGGTCCTTACTGATATTTACCAGGTTGTCTTCTCCGGTATTAAAACCTTTGATATAATCCATTCCCATCCTGTGGCCTATATAACGAAAGCCTCCTATAGCCTGCAAGTGATGCTTTTTAAATTGTTTGGTAAAAACAAGGCGGTTGTCGAGATTGGTTTGAATGCTGCGCATAGTCTGGCTTCGGGCCTCATTCTCTACGATGATATCCTTCATCACATAATCGGAGATACTGGGAGTCAGGTAATAGGGCGCTACGCCTTCTTCGGGTGTAAAATAAGATTCAAACAATTTATTCATACTGTATCCCAAAGTAGCCTTCCAAACCAGATTCTTATTAATTTCCCATGTCGGATAAGCCGATGCGATAAAACTGTTTTGAGTATTGATTTGCTGCGATTTCTTCAGTATGGCCTCGGGATTATTCACGCCCAATTCGTCGTAATCCTCGAACAAAGTGGAAATAATTCCCGTCATTTTTGCGTAGGAATAGGGATACAAGGCGGGAGCCTTGATGTAACTCAGTCCCGAAGGAGATGTCGGAGATATTATTCCATCGTTCTTCAGATCGTAACTTTGGTTGCTCAGGGCAAATTTGGTAGAAATGCTTATGTTGTCTCTCAATACGATATCCGAATTAAAGCGGGTACTGATTTGCTGCATACTGGTATTACGCACCAATCCCTGGTTGTTTCTGTAGTTCACAAAAATGGCGTACATTCCCACTTCGTCACCCCCGGTGGCAGCCAGAGAATAACTCTGACTTACGGCGTCGCGGTAAACAAAATCCTTCCAGGCGGTGTTATTGTGATTCTGTTTGTAGTAAAGGAAAGTGGGATTATCGTTGAAAAACTTCATTTTGTCCAATCTTGCCGCGTCGTAGTCGGGATGATCCTTTAAAATATCGCTGACCAAAAGACGATGCTGCTCGGCATCCATAACAGGAATCGTTTGCGGTTTGGAGCGCACTCCCCCATTTATATTGGCTGTGATATGAGTTACCATATCTTTGCTTCGCCTGGTTTCTATCATCACTACGCCGTTGGCAGCCTTGGCCCCGTACAGCGAGACGGCATCTTTAATTACGGTAATGCTTTCTACTTCTCTAAGATCTATATGTGTTAAGGGATTGGAGAAAAAACCATCGTGTACCGAGGCCTGATCGTCGAAATTTTGCAACATTACCCCGTCCAAGATAAACAAGGGTTTAGCATTCACATTCAGCGTATTGATTCCTCTGAGAAACATAGCGGCACCTACGCCGGGCATGCCTGAATGTGTAACCGAACGTATGGTTCCAAATTTCGATTGCAGAACACTTTCGACGGATTCCATGGGGTTGGTCAGGTCAATTTCTTCCATGGTAACAACCGCCGCTCCTTCTTTATTGATGAACTCGTCCAATTCAGCCTTTTTAGGTTTACTTCCCAGGGCTTTTCCAAATTGATCGCTCGACAAAGTGAAGTTCATAACAGCCTGACCTCTGTGAGGAACCTCACGGGTATCGTAACCCGGAGCAGTAACAATAATAGTGGGTTTAAGTTCTCCTATCACCTGAAGTTTAAAAAGGCCTTCCTCGTTGGTAAATGCGGAAGATTTTCCCATTTTGATCGTAGCCGCATTTATAGGCTCACCGGTAGCATCGTCTGTGATCTTGCCCTCTATAAAAACTTGCGACTTGACCGGTTTAATTTCGCTTTGTTGCGCAGCAAGACCCGTACTTCCCAATAAAAGAATTACCGCCAAGGCTAAACGACAAACACGAGATTTAAAATCATTTTTCATAGTGTAAAGCTTCTTTTATAGATTAGTAAACGGGTTCAAGTATAATACAGTCTATCAGCATATCGCGGGTGAACTTCTTGGATTCAAATTCCGCATTGGTAACAATGTTGGTCAGAGTAATCCGCACCGTAGTAAGTTCTTCCTCGTAATTACAAAAGTTGAAGCGAAAAGGATCGGGTACCCCGGCGGCGGTCTGCGTGACAAGCATCTTGGTCATTTCACGTGGATTGGTCACGTACAGTGCGGGACGACTATAAGTTCTGGAAGTGGAATTACCGCTGGCACTCAAATACTCAATGGTATAACGTATTTTGGTCGGCAATAATTCTGCCGTATCCTTATTCTTGTTGTTCACGTTGGGCGGCACAAACACACAATAAATATTGTATGCGGTACTAAGGGTGTTGGGAATATCAAAAGTAACGATCGGCTGAGCACTGGCAGAGATGGGGCTTACTTCAATATATCCCGAATTGGATATGGCGGTATCGAGCCATGAACGCAAAGAGTTACGGTTATTTAATTGGCAACGATCGTGTATACGTCCGCGAACATGTTCGGCCTCCACCACTATGGGTTTACACCAGACATCGGTGGAATAATTCAGTTTTGGAGTGATGAAACATCTTCCGTTGCTCATAGTGGAATCGGTCGCAGAAGCAAAAAGTAAGGCGGGATCCCTGAAAACATGTCCGCCGGTAGAAACCAGAGTGTCACTTGCCAATAGTTCATCTCTTGTCATATTTCCCCTAAAAATCAAATCTTTTGCTATAACGAATTTGGTTATTGAGCTTTGATTTAAATCGGCCTCAGCCTTTAAAACAGTGTCTGTTGAAACAGAACCGGAATACTTGAAATAGGTACTGATCGTATCGTAAGCTTCGGTCCAGGCCTGATTGTCGGGAAAGAGCATGGTGTACAGGCTGTCTTCGTGATTCAGATTTCCCAGATAATCGAATAGTTCATTGGAATAAATAATGATAGAGTCGTAAAGAATCTGTCCCTGATCGTTTGTTCCGATAATTAAACTGTTTCTTTCGTCAAAAAAGTATTCTTCGAAAGAATACATAAAATCCCGCAGGGAATCGACATTGGCGGCGCTACTCAGGTATTCCCAAACATTAGGATAATAGGTCACCATTCCGTCGATAACGTGCAAAATACCGTTGCCCACCGCGAGATCCTCTTTGAGTAGTTTCCTGTCGCCAAAAACAAGCCCCTCCTCTTTTTGTATAAAATGAACGTTCTTTCCGTTCAACATACTGACTGCCACATTTTGCACTCCGGAACTGGGGTAGGAAAAACGAGCAATATGATTGCGAACAATTTTGTTGACATCGTCCATATCGCTGGTATCAACGCTTGCCAAAGCGTCATTATCGGGGGCCCATACCGTATACGCCTGATTGGCCGACAACACTTTGTCGTAGCCTGATTTTTTGAGCATAGAGGCAAAAAGGCTCAAATCGGACTGTTCATTAATGAGCTCCATCAATTTCTTTTCTAATAAAGCCTCGTTTTGCGTCTTGTAATGATCTTCCCAGGACTGATGGCAAGAATAAAGTATCAAGGCCAAGACTGTAAACAAAACGGTTTTAGTTAAATGCTTCATATTGAGTATATTTATTAATCGTATTGGTTAAGCATTAATTCTTGGCAGAGGTCTCTTCCAATTGATAGAAAGGGTTTTGCTCCAATAATTCGTTACTTAAAATTTCATCCTGCAAAATCGGAAAATACAAGGCATCCATTTTGGACATCTTACTTACGGCCAAAATTTCAGCTCCTGCTTCCATATTGAATTTACGGCGTACTATGGTGGTCAGTTTGAAAATCGGTTCTCCTTTGTTGACCATTCTGACCAAGTCAAACCAACGCTTTCCCTCGAACATGAATTCCCGTTGACGTTCCAGCAACACCAGTTCGCGCATGGCTTCCACACTGCCGTAATCGACTATACTCAGCGAATCGGTCAGAGAGGGATTGGCGCGCATATAGGTTTTGTTAACCAGCGAAAGGGCCTGTTTCAAATGGGCTTCACCCAACTCATTCAGCGCCTCGGCCTCCATAAGATAAATATCCGATAAGCGATAAAGTATAAAATTACTGGTAGTGCCCCTAATAGAATAAGAAAAAATGTTGTTGTCGTATTGTTCGGGTTGAGTTCCCACGTACTTATTAATGAAGAGATAGCCGCCTGAACCCACACCCCGGACAAAACTCAGCCATCGTACATCGGTTATCTTAAAGGGAGCCGACATACTGCCGTAGGAATAATCCAAAGATTTTGAGGGAGCCGACAAGTCGCTGTTGGAGGCACCACTTGAACCTCCTCCGTATAATTTATTCAAAGCGGAGTTTGTTATTCCGTCGTCCGCAAATTGCAATTCCAATATACTTTCGGAGGAATTTCCCCGATTGAAGACCTCGGTATACATGAAATCGGCATCTATCAACCTCAACTGGCTGGCAAGGGGTAAGAGGGCATTCTCGCGGTGAAATTCCCGGCAAATATCCACACATTCCTGATAACGTCCCTGCCACAGATAGATATCGGCCATCAGGGCCCTGATGGATTGCCTGGTAAAACGCCCCTTATTGTGTTTGACGTTGCTCACACCATAATTGTTTTGAGCATAGGTTTTGGCTTCTTTCAAATCGAGAATCAGCGAATCGAGAATAACATGCCCCTCGGTCTTGGCCATGGCAAAGTCTTCGGCGCCGTCAACGCTGGGATGCGTAATATAGGGCACATCCCTGAAAGCCCTAACCAGATAAAAGTAGCACAGGGCACGTATGGCCAGCGCTTCCGCTCTGTGAGCATTCAACTGGTTAATAGAATATGTGTTGTCAATATCAACCACTCCGGGAGCATATAGTAACACCGTATTGCAAAAATTAATGACCGTATAAAAGCTGGACCAATTAGCATAACCGTTGGTGGTCAGAATATTGACATCCAAAACATCTCTCAGGTCACCCCCAACATTCGGGCCGGCCACCATATTGTCGGAACGGACTTCGCCCCAGACCAACATGCGTTCTATACAGGCCGGCTCTATCAAAGAGCGGTAACAGGACGCCACCACCTGCTCCACATGAGCACCTTCTTTCCAATAATCTTCGAGTATCAGCTCTCCTTCGGGAAAAATGGTCAACCAATCCTGACAGGAATTCATACCCAGGCTTAACAAAACGGCCAGGAATGCCACTTTTATTTTATGAAATGCTGTTTTCATTGTTCGATTTAATTAAGCTTAGAAACCAATTTTTATACCCAAAGTAAAGTCCTTGGGGCGAGGTGTTTTACTGCTGTCTTTGGCCACCGATCTGGAGCCGTAACCCACCTCGGGGTCAACACCGGTGTAGTTGGTAAAAACAAGTAGATTCTGGAAGGTCAGGTAAAAACTCAAGGTATTCAATTTATACGGTTTGAGGTATTGAGTAGGTACCGCGTAATTGAAAGTCATGTATTTGAAGCGTAAAAACGACGCGTCTTCCACATAGCGGTCACTGCCCAGCCAGTTATATCCGTAGTTATACAGAGCACGGGGCATCTCCGTAACGTCGCCTTCCTTGCGCCAACGCCAGTTGACCGCAATGCTTTGGTTGTTGTTGGTGTACATATTTTCTGCTTCCATACGGGCGGCGTTTACCACTTTATTGCCTGTACGGAAATTAAAGAAAAGATTGAGGGACAATTGTTTCCAACGCAAAGTACTACCGAAACCTCCCATAAATTTGGGCAAGGAATTGCCCAGGTAAACGATATCCAATTCATCTATAGTGCCGTCGTGATTGATGTCTTCGTAAATGGCATCGCCCGCTTTAAATTCGTACTGGGCCGAACCGCCGTAAGCATAATACATAGGCTTGGTTTTGCCGTCGGCATCAAAAATAACATTGCCTTCTTTATCGCGGACAACAGGGGCACTCTCCTGAACACCTTCTATGTAATCGTTGTACTGATAGACCCCTTTGTAGCGAAAACCGTAGATGGAACCGTAGGGATTTCTTTCCTGAATACGCGTCAGGTATTCTCCGTTGGAGTAGGTATAATCGGGATTCATGGTAGCCAGGATGTCGTCGTCCAATTCAACGATGATATTCCGGTTGTTGGATGAGTTGAAATTGAAGGACATTCTGAAATTCCCTGCTTTAATCAGGTCGCGCACATGTAAATTGGCTTCCCAACCGCTGTTGTTCATAGTTCCTCCGTTACGGGCACTTAATTGGGCATAGCCTGTATGACTGGGTAAGCCGATTTTGTTAAACAACAAATCGGTGGTATGCTTCATGTAATAGTTCAGGTCGATGGCATATTTCCCTTTCAGGAATTCCAGGTCAACACCTATGTTGTATGAATTTGTTTTTTCCCACCTCAGGTCGGTGAGCCTGATATTGAAAGGATATACGGCAATCATGTCGATATAACCCTTATCGTAGCTCTTATACCGGCTCAAGTGCAAGTATTCGGTAGAGGGCTGGTTACCCCCGATACCCCAACTGGGGCGAAAAGCAAACATATTGACGATGTGTCTGTAATCGTCCCAAAAAGGCTCGTCCGATATAATCCACTTGCCCGAAATGCCGGGAAACAAACCAAATTTAAAGTTATCACCAAAACGGGAACTTCCGTTGAAGTTGGCCGTAAAATCAAAAATATAGCGCCCCTTGTACGCATAGTGTCCGCTCCAACTGTAACTTAATCCGCGGCTTTCACTGGTTGAACTGCTGGTTGAGCCCAAAATGCCGGGCACCGTTGCATCACGGATGATGGTAGAAGGAAGGCCATAGGCGGAAATACCCAGAGATCCCGAAGTTCCCGTATTAACACGGAAATTGGCGCGCAGCATCAGGCTGTGGTCGCGATTCTCAAAAGCCGGTCGATAGTCAACACTGGTAGAGAATTGAACATCGAGGCTTTCGTCTTCGGAATTACTGGTCAGGTTTACCTTATCGCTATTCCAACGGGCATTGGAAATATCGCTGGGTAGAAAAGTACTTTTTTGGCTGTTCCCCAAACTAAAGGACACGGTTGAATTAAATCTCAACGTTGAATTGTACTTATAGGGATCCAGCAAATCGTAACGCAGTGAAAAATTCGGCGAAATACGATAACTTTTGGTGTTGTTTTTGGCTAACATACCCACCGCTACCGGATTGCTCAGGTTTTTCTGACTATCGTGTAGTTGAGAGTCTGTACGAATGTTGTAATACACGTCCGTATCGTTCCCGTAAAGGTCTTGCTCATAAATACTGACGTTGGGCATTTTTTTGTAGGCATTGCCCAAAAGGTTTTCGTAGTTCCTGTCGTTGTTTGAATACGTATAGGCAAAGTCCGAAGTAAATAAAATACGGTCGGAAACACGGTATTCTATGCTGGAGCGAGTGGAAAAACGTTCCAGCAACTGACCGATAACCGTTCCTGTCTGACTGTAATAACCGGCCGATACGCGGAAAGTGATTTTTTCGCCCCCTCCCGAAATAGTCAGGTTATTGTCGTGCGTAAAACCATAGCGGCTGACTGCATCTATCCAGTCGGTATTATTGTTGAAATTTTCGTATTCGGTAAAATTGGTGTCGTAATTTAATTCGGGTATGCCGGCAGAAAGGTTTTCCAAGGTGGGATTGTAATACGATTGCTTCATGAGCATCGTATAGTCGTCTCCGTTCAACATTTTTAAGCCCTTAGGCTGGCGGGAACCGGAAAGCCGGTAGGAATAAGAAACACGCGTTGGGCCGCGTTGACCTCTTTTGGTTGTAATCTGCAAAACACCGTTGGCTCCCTGCGATCCCCAGATGGCCGTCGAAGCCGCGTCCTTCAGAATCACAATGGATTCGATATCGTCCGGATTGACGTCGATCAACTGGGCGTACTGGTCTTCGTTGGCTGTGGCAAAGTCAAAATTTTCGTCAATTTTTATGTAAGTAAGCGGAACATCGTTGACCACCACCAAAGGTTCGGCACTGGCACTGATGGATGTTGTACCCCGAATACGCATGGACATCCCGGATCCGGGTTCGCCCGATACGTTCACAATATCCAGACCGGCAATACGGCCTTGAAGGGCATCATCGATGGACGACACCTGTATGCCTTCGAATTCTTCGGTGCTGATTTTTTGCAGAGCGGTCGAAATTTCGCGCTCGGGAATGGCAAAACGGCCGTCACTCACCACGGCCTGTCCAACTACCACCGCTTCGGCCAGGTCCAAGGCCTCTTCATCAAGAGCCACATTGATAACCCTATTGCTTCCAATGGGAATTTCCTGAGTTTTAAAGCCGACGTATTTAAACTGTAGTCTGTTTTGTGTACTTTTTACCTGCAACACGTATTCTCCGTCGTAATTACTTACGGTACCGCTGATAAAACGATTGGACGGATCCACTTCCATGATGGTAACGGAAATCAAAGGTTCATTATCGCCGGAACTCGTCACTTTTCCTCGTACTATTTCGGAACTGCCCTGTGCATAAACCAAAGTACTGCTCAACAAAAAGGCAATGAGTAACAGTATGCTGATTTTGGGAAATGTCTTCATGATTAATAAACTATTGTTCCTTTTTTGGTGTTGATACATAACTCTCTACTATAGGCACTCAGGCGTTTTTTGGATGCATTTTCCTCTAAAGTTCCGTCACTGCCGTCTACTGCCCATTTGCTTTCGGTGTAGGCACGGATGTATAATAATGTGTCGGCAGGGTTGGACGATGCGGGGAAATTCAAGGTATATTTGAAATTAACAATGTCCGAAGCGGCAGCTACCTCAGCCTGGTTGGCCGAACCTGAAGCGGACCATTCGGGTTCTTTGGAATAACTCCAGCAAAATCCTCTTTTGGTGATGATATTCTTATCGTAAGCCACTCCGTCTCCGTTATCGGTAATATCGGCCGTCAAAGGCACCAGCGCCGTGGTAACGTAATTGGGATTGTTCATGCGAATGGTAGGTACCTTGATCGGATTGAAATAGGTATCCACCTCGTGAATAACCGTCCTCGATGTCCAAGCAGTGGTAGTAGCCGATTTAAGGTCACCGGGAGTAGCGCAGTTAAAGAAATAATCCCTGGCCATCAGATTATACAGTCCATTGGCTTTGTGTACCTGTACGGGAGGCCTGTTGAAAGTCTCAATACCGGAAGCATTGGAAACAGACTGATAAATAGTTATGTTGGAACCATCCTGAGTTAAGCGTAAAGAATGGAACTTATTGGTAATATTATTTTTGGTCGCCGTCTCGTACTTTACGTCACTTAGCAATTCTCCACCAATATAAACCGAGTTGTCCTGGAAATGATACTTCAGGAAACGAGCCACTTTCTGTATCATGGCAGCCCTTTTGGCGCCCTCGTCGTCGGCTGTAGGTACGGCGGCAATTTGATCCCAGGTGGGTAAACCGGCCGCATAGGCCCTGTCCATAGCCGCATTATTAGGCGCATAAAGGGTATAGTGAAAGGCCGAGAAAAAGTTGATATTGAAATCCAGCCCCGGGGTTCTGGGATCTTTGGTCAGCATCAAATGCTCTTTCATGTCGTCGGGAACTCCCATCATGGCCGACAGAAATTTGGAAAATTCGGGTTGGTTGCTCAATGTTTTATAGACCGAAGTGATAGGCTGTTGCAATAAATTGGAGACAAAGTAGGTTTTACCGTTCTTCAAATTCAGGATATCGGTCACTTCACCTGTGTATTTGTTGTCGTCCCAGCTACTGCCCCAGCGCCGGTTCATCTCCATATTGCCGCCGCCCCATACTTTCATGCCTATACCGCTGCCCTGAACACGGATTTCTCCTTTTCCTTTGGTTTGATAATATTCCTGCCCCGATTCAATGTCTCCCACCACAATATGATAATCCATAATATCGTTCAGGCAGTCGAGGGCAATCGCGCTGGATACCACGTTTATGGAATCTTTTAGTTGACCTGTGGCATCATCGTAGGTGTATGTTACAGCATCAACCATTTCGGAAGTAGTATTGAATTTGAGTTTGATCATCTTCTTGGTTTCGTGTCCCTGTCCGGCAGGATAGAGATAGGTGGTAAAGGATTCGTCGAAGGGAACCAGGAAGCTGTAAAAGCTTTCCAGAGATCTCAGGTATATATTGAAATCCAAGTTTCTGAGAGCAAAGTTAAATATTTGAGTCCGCTCATTGACCAAAACGGGAGCCATTACAGAAGCATAATCTACCGGAGGAAAGACTTCGTTGGTAACATATACGGCTCCGTTGCATAAAACCCTGGCACGAAGGATATTGTCTTTTTCTATGCCAATCTCAAAACCGTCTTCGTCCTTGAGACCCTGAAACTTGCTGGGCACCGAGCTGATAAAAGAATACTTCATGTGGGCGTTGATAAACATGGCGACTATGTCGTTGGGAACGCTGTCCCAAACCTTATAACGTTCATGCAAAAAAGAGCCGTTCCCTTCGGGAGAAAAATAAAATTTCATCGCATCGTCGTCGGGAACAAACATCGCACCCATATCCATGGACAATGAAGTGTATTGATAAGAATTCCAGCCCGGGTCGTAGCGGAGCAATTCATCGGAAGGAATCAATTCGCCGTTGGGATCTAAAATGGAATACGCGCCCGATGTACCGCTTACCTTTTGGAAATAATTACGCACAAAGATGGAATCCCTGAATTCCGGATGCAGGGTTTTGTATAATTCGGTACCGGAAGAAGTGTAATAAGGTGCGCTGAAACGATCCATCAGAGAAGCGAAGATAGACAGGCTGTCGGATTTCCGGATGTAACCGGCCATGTTGTCGCGCGGCAACATTAGGCTTTCCAGCACATGAATATAACCGTTTTTACAAGTGATGTCCCTTTCGATCACCTTAATACCGAATAAGTGAGCATCGTTGGTCTGACGTGTTTTACCGTTGAAGAGAATGCTAAAATCTTCGTCGGTAATGCCCTTTTCTTTCATCTGAGCCTCAAAAAAATGAATTAAGGTGGGCGAGGTGTCATCGTTCAAAATATATAAACCCTTTTCACGATAAGGCTCAAAATACTTGTTCTTCGGAATTTCATCTCCCTGCTCAAAAGAAAGCATATCAAAGGGGTCGAGCGAAGTGGCACGGCGCATCACCTGGCCTTTAACGTAACCTACGGCATAAGACAAGGTTTCGATCAAGGAGGCATCGTTTACCATAGCGTATTCCATTATCTGATTCAGTTGCTCTACACTGAAATCTTCGAAACGACTTATGCCGTCCGTGTTCTTTCTGAAATACTCCTCGAAGGCGGAATCCTTGCAGACAAACATCGTCTTGCTTCCTGTTTTGGCCAATACTTCACGGTAATTACAAGTATCTATGATCCTTGTGAAATAGGTGTATTCGCCCTTTTCTACTAAATAATCGTAGATGCTGGAACCGAGCCAGTCGGGTTCTTTGTCGTCGTAGGGATAAGGATCGGAACAAGCTCCAACGACCAAGAGCAATGAAAGTAGAAACAACCAGGCTCTGTGCGTGTTTTTAAACATACTCTATGAATTAAAAGGCGTTATTTTAGTTAATTTTCGACGTAATAATTAAGGGTATTGTATAAGGAGTGCTATACAAAGGGATGTTATCGAGGACGTAAATTTAGTACTTTCGGTGTACTTCAAGGTATATCTTGGGGAAAAATCCATACTGAATTTATCAATATTGGCATTTATGTATTAATTTTGCCCGCAAAGATAAATGAAATACTTAATACACCTAATTCGATTTAGCGATATTTTTGATAATTTTAGTTATTGCCCTAAACACCTGTGTAATTTGACTTTCGTTAAACCTAACAGTCGTATTTTTAACTAAGTTATCGGAGCACCCCGGCACACCTTCGAGCATGATTGATCAAATCACCATAAACAGAATATTAGACGCAGCCCGCATAGAGGAGGTAGTGGGAGAATTTGTTCATTTACGCAAAAGAGGAGTAAACTACCTAGGCCTCTGCCCTTTTCACGACGACAAAACGCCCTCATTCAGTGTTTCTCCGGCCAAAGGCATTTGCAAATGCTTTAGTTGCGGCAAGGGAGGTAATGTGGTTCATTTCATTATGGAACACGAACAACTCAGTTATTACGAGGCACTAAAGTGGCTGGCTAAAAAATACCATATCGAAGTTGTAGAAAAACAACTTAGCCCCGAAGAACTGCAAAGCAAAAACGAGCGGGAAAGTATGTTTGTACTCAACGAATTTGCCCGGGATTTCTTTAAATCCTGTTTAAAGAAAGCAGGCGAAGGCATGAGTATAGGTCTTAAATATTTTTTAGAAAGAGGTCTGCGCGAAGATACCATAGAAAAATTCCAGTTGGGCTATGCTCCCGATGAACGCGACGCTTTCACAAAAAATGCCTTGGCAAAAGGCTACCAAAAAGACTTTCTGCTCAAAACCGGCCTGTCTGTAGCCGACGAACAGGGACAGTTGTTCGACCGTTACCGGGGCAGGGTGATTTTTCCCATACACGGCATTTCGGGCAAAATAAGGGCCTTCGGAGGGCGTATTCTTAAAAAGGACGCCAAAGCAGCTAAATACATCAATTCTCCAGAATCGGAGATATACAGCAAAAGTGCCGAATTGTACGGGATTTATTTTGCCAGGCAAGCCATCGTCAAACAAGATCGTTGTTACCTGGTGGAAGGTTATACCGATGTGCTTTCCTTGCACCAGTCCGGTGTCGAAAACGTGGTAGCATCGTCGGGCACAGCCCTGACCAAAGGACAAATCCAACTTATCCACCGTTTTACCGACAACATCACCGTGCTTTACGACGGAGACGCTGCCGGCATTAAAGCTTCGCTGAGAGGCATCGACCTGCTGCTCGAAGAAGGCCTCAACGTTAAAATAGTTTTACTGCCCGAGGGTGAAGACCCCGATTCTTTTGCCCGGGGACACAGCGCGTCGGCATTGCTCGATTACCTCAGGAAAAGCGAAACCGACTTTATTCGCTTCAAAACCGAAGTGCTCCTGCGCGACGCCGGGGACGACCCGGTGAGAAGAGCAAGGCTCATTGAAGATATTGTCGAAAGCATCTCCCTGATTCCCAACAATATCATTAGATCCGAATACGTCAAAGAATGCAGCCGGCTGCTCGATTCTCCCGAATTGCTGATTCAAAAAGAAGTCGACAAAAAACGCCGGAAATACATCGAACGCCTTCGTCAACAGAGAGGATTGAGAGAAAGCCCCGGAACTGAGCCCGCTTATACGCCTGCCGAGCCGTTGCAACAGCCAATCCCCGCACAGGCGGATACTCAAAAAAAAGGAAGTACACCATTCAGCCCTTACGATGAACACGAACGCAATTTGATGCGCATGATAGTCCGCTACGGCGAACAGCAAATAAACCTCGACAAAAACCTCTACCCCGAAAACTTTCGGCCCACGGTGCTCGAATTCATTTCCATGGATCTCGAAAACGAAGAGATCGAATTTCAACATCCGGTTTACAAATTGATGTACAAAGAAGCCCTGGCTCACCACAAAGAACCTCATTTTGTAGCCGAACGCTTTTTTCTAAACCATCACCGGGCCGAGATCAGCCTGATGGCGGGAGAATTGATCTCTGAAGAATACGAACTGAGCAAAATTCACAGCCGGTTCCAAGTGGTCGTAGAAGAAAAAGACAGATTGCATTACCTGGTTCCCCAATTTCTCGAGGAACTGAAATGGAAGATTGTCAAAGAAGAACTGGCCGAACTCAGATCTAAACTTAAAATAGCGGAACAAAACAAAGATGAATCGACCCTGCGCGACTTGCTCGAAGAAATAAAGATACTCCAGGAGTTGGACAAAGAGCTGGCCAGAAGCTTGGGGGAAAGAATAATTACACCCTGATTTTACACATTCAAATTAACTACAGCACTGTATGTATTATGTTGAAACCCGAAGCATTGTTAAGCAATACACCGGACATTTGGCTTTGGACAAAGTGAGTATACAGGTGCCCGAGGCTAAAATCTACGGCCTGTTAGGCCCCAACGGCGCCGGAAAAACCACCCTTATCCGCATTCTTAACCAGATTACCTATCCCGACAGCGGAGAAGTTTTGCTGAACGGAAACCCTCTAAAAGAGAACGATGTTTACCACATTGGCTACTTACCCGAAGAAAGGGGCCTGTACAAAAAGATGAAAGTAGCCGAGCAGGCTCTTTACCTGGCCAGACTCAAAGGCTTGTCAAAACAGGAGGCTAAAAAAAGACTCAGGTACTGGTTCGACAAATTCAATATCCGCGACTGGGCCGATAAGAAACTCGAGGAGCTTTCCAAAGGCATGCAGCAAAAAGTTCAATTCATCATCACCGTTCTGCACGAACCCAAACTCCTGATTTTCGATGAGCCCTTCAGCGGCTTCGATCCGGTGAATACACAGCTGATTAAAGAAGAAATTTTAAACTTAAAAGCCCAGGGATCCACCATACTTTTTTCGACGCACAACATGGCCTCGGTCGAAGAAATCTGCGACGAAATCGGTTTGATCAACAAATCCAAACTGATACTGCAAGGCAAAGTGCAGGACATCAAGCTTAGCCACCGCAGCGGCATTTATCTGGTAAGGCTCAGGCTGCCCGAAGACCCCGACAGGGCCAAAAGCCAACTGGAGAAATCTCCTTTCTTCAAAATCGAAAGCAGCTCGCTCGACCCATACCACTGGCAACTTGAATTGAGTATCAGAGACGGATTAAACAACAACAGTGTTTTCAGAGAACTCTACGAGCACTTCGAGATTGTTTCTTTTGAGGAAAAAATTCCCACCATGCACGAGATCTTTATTAAAAGCGTAAAATCATGAGCAAACTTTCGCTGATTATCCAACGGGAATACACCTCCCGGGTAAAGAAAAAATCTTTTCTGATAATGACCTTTGTCATGCCCTTGGCCCTTGTATTGATTATACTTATACCGCTTTTATTGTCTTCGGTCAAAGACAATAAAGTCAGAAAAATCGCGGTCATTGACGCCGCTGGGCTCTATCTTCCCCGCTTGCAGAATACGCCGAATTATCAATTTATTCCTTGCGGCGACAGCACCGAAGCCTGCAAAAACAAAGCCGATTATTACGCCTACCTTATTATAGAAGGGAATTTGACGGAAGGTAGCCCGAGGGTTAGAATTTATTCTGAACAACAGGTGGGAGCCGAGCTCAAAGATTATGTACAAAGCCAGCTCAGTCAAATGGCCTCCGAAGACAAAATCGCTTCCTACCAAATTGAGGGCCTGGGGCAGATAATCCGCGATTCGAGGGTCAGGGTCAAAATAGAAACCATACGTTGGACCGACGACGGCAACGAACAAAAAACCTCTTCGGAAATCTCCATGATCATCGGTATGATTACAGCCATGCTCATCTACTTCTTTATTTTTGTCTACGGAGGAATGGTGATGAACGGTGTGATTGAAGAAAAATCCAACCGCATTGTGGAGATCATTGTTTCATCGGCCAAACCCTTTCAGCTTATGATGGGGAAAATAATAGGTATTGCCCTGGTAGGCCTTACTCAATTTTTCCTTTGGGTAGTGGTGGTGTTGGTTTTGGTGGTAATCGGCAACCGGTTCGGCAATATTCCGCTCGACGGACTAAGCCCTTCGATGCCTGGGACGGAGAGTTCGCTTCCACCCGGAGTCCTCGACGGTTTGCAGGCTCTCAGTTCTATTTCTGTGGGAAAAATTCTGTTCTGGTTTGTGCTTTACTTTTTGGGAGGTTACCTGCTGTATGCCTCTTTATTTGCGGCCGTTGGGGGAGCCATCGACAACAGCGAGGATGCCCAACAGTTTACCCTTCCCATGACCATTCCTATCCTTTTCGCCCTGTATGCAGGCATCTACGGCGCCGGCAATCCCGAAGGGCCGCTTACCATCTGGTGTTCGTTCATTCCATTTACTTCCCCCATTGTAATGATGGTCCGTTTACCCTTTGGTGTGCCTTTTTGGCACTTAGTTCTGTCATATGGGTTGTTGGCACTGACATTTGTATTCAGCACCAAACTGGCTGCGAAAATCTACCGCACAGGTATCCTGATGTACGGTAAGAAGACCACTTACAAAGTATTATGGCAATGGATCAAGCCTCGTCGCTAAATTAATTGGTACAATGTTTGCGGTACAATGCAAATGAAAACGTATCTTTGCCGCTGTTCAAAAACGATTCTATGGATGAAAACCAAGCTGTATTAAAAAACATTACCCACGCTATTCAGGAACGAAAAGGGAAAAAAATCACTATAGTAGACATGTCGGCCCTGGAGCATTCTATCTGTAGGTATTTTGTCATTTGCGAAGGTACATCCAATACACATATTCTGGCCATCTCCGACTTTATACGGGAGCATTTATATGAAACAATGAGAATCAAACCCTTTGCTGCGGAAGGTTACCAAAACGCTCTGTGGATCATTCTCGATTACGGTGAAATTATGGTTCATGTTTTTCATCCCGAAAGCAGGCAATACTACGATTTGGAACATCTCTGGAACGATGCCGTTTTGACGGAGATTCCCGATCTTAATTAAGTCAACTTTATGAGCGAAATACAACGTCCCAAAGACACTAAACCCAAGCCCAAATTCAACATCTACTGGATCTATGCTCTGATTCTGATAGGATTGTTTGCTGTTCAGTTCATTTCAAGAAAGGAAGCCAGCAAAGAAATTACCTGGACGGAAATGGAAGAGCATCTGGTAAACAACAGAGTTAAAGAAATTCTCTGTATCAACAACAAAAACCAGGTTCGCTTAAGTATAAAAGACGAGGCTCTGGTAAGCGTATTTGGCGAAAATGTGACCAAAGACAAAGCGCCGGTGTTGGTCGTGGAAATTCCTTCGCCCGATCGTTTTTCTGAGTTTATAGAAAATTTCAATAATACTCATTCGCCGGATATAGAGGTTAAATACGACAACACCTCCAACACCTTTGTGTCTGTCCTGGTCAGCCTGGCTCCTTTTATTTTGCTCATTGTCATTTGGGTTCTTATAATGAGGAGAATGGCCGGCGGAGGCGCAGGCGGTGCGGGTGGTGCCGGAGGCATCTTCAGCGTGGGGAAATCCAGAGCCAGATTGTTCGAAAAAGGCGGAGAAAACCCCATCACCTTCAAGGACGTTGCCGGTCTGAGTGAAGCCAAGCAGGAAGTAGAAGAAATCGTGGCCTTCCTAAAAAATCCGGACAAGTACACCGAGCTTGGAGGTAAAATACCTAAGGGTGCCCTGCTGATAGGCCCTCCCGGAACCGGAAAGACCCTCTTAGCCAAAGCCGTCGCCGGCGAAGCCGATGTTCCTTTCTTTTCGCTTTCCGGTTCGGATTTCGTTGAAATGTTTGTGGGAGTGGGTGCTTCGAGGGTTCGCGACCTTTTTAGGCAAGCCAAAGAAAAGGCTCCCTGCATCGTTTTTATTGACGAAATTGACGCTGTCGGAAGGGCGCGCGGCAAAAATCCCAACATAGGTGCTAACGACGAACGCGAAAACACCCTGAACCAATTGCTCACCGAAATGGATGGTTTCGGTTCCAACAGTGGCGTCATTATTTTGGCCGCCACCAACCGGGCTGACATATTAGACAAGGCCTTACTCAGGGCCGGCCGTTTCGATCGCCAGATCAATGTTGAATTGCCCGACATTAATGAGCGCCGCGAAATCTTTAATGTACACCTGCGTCCCATAAAAACAGACGACAGCATCGATTCGGAATTTATGGCAAGACAGACGCCCGGCTTCTCGGGTGCCGACATCGCCAACGTCTGTAACGAATCTGCCCTGATTGCTGCACGCAAAAACAAAACCCATGTGCAAAAGCAGGATTTTCTCGACGCAGTAGACCGCATTATCGGCGGCCTGGAAAAAAAGAACAAAATAACCACCGCCGACGAACGTCGTTCCATTGCCATACATGAAGCCGGTCATGCCACATTGAGCTGGCTGCTTGAATTTGCCCATCCGCTCATCAAAGTGACCATTGTCCCGAGGGGTAAGGCCCTGGGTGCGGCCTGGTACCTGCCGGAAGAACGGCAATTGACCACCAGGGAACAAATGCTGGATGAAATGTGTTCCACCCTAGGTGGCAGGGCCGCCGAAGAATTGTTTATCGGAAAAGTGTCTTCCGGTGCGCTCAACGACCTGGAAAGGGTAACCAAGCAGGCTTATGCCATGGTTGCCTATTTTGGTATGAGCGATAAATTGAACAATCTCTCCTACTTCGACTCCAGTGGCGGTTCCGAATTCAGTTTTTCCAAGCCTTATAGTGAGAAAACCGCCGAACTCATAGACAAGGAGGTAAAAGCTTTGGTAGACGAACAATACCTAAGAGCAAAAAAAATACTGAGCGAAAACAAAGATGGGCATCAACAGCTCGCCAATATCCTGGTCGAACGCGAAGTTATCTTCTCCGAAGATATGGAACAGATTTTTGGCAAACGCAAATGGACATCCAGGATGGAAGAGTTGATGGAGTCGCAAAAACAACAAGACGAAAAAGAAAAAACCGAATCAGAGGATACTCCCGGCGAGGAATAAAGAAATTCAGCCTTCTTATCCGATTAATCTGCTACTATGAAAGAGTTTTTTGCCAGAGTTGTAAGTGGAATTGCTTTTGTTGCCCTGCTGACTTTTTGCATACTCTATGGTCAACACAGTTTTGCCATTCTTTTCGCCCTTATTACCGGCCTGTGCCTTTGGGAATTTTACACCCTGATTGAAAAACAGCCCGACGTCAAAATAAACAAATTCATGGCCAGCCTGGGCGGGGTTTATTTGTTTGTGGCAGCCTATTTTTATTTCAGCGGCATCCTGCCGTCCGCCATTTTTCTTCCCTGGTTAGGCATAATGATGTATTTATCAATCGCCGAACTATTCAAAACCAACTTGAAAAACATGCATTCCCTGGCTTATACTTATTTCGGACAAGTATATATCGGCCTGGCGATGGTGCTTCTGGCCCGTATGGCATTCTTGTCTTCCACCGGGGAAAGCGGAACTTATAATCGGGTTTTGCTGATGAGTTTCTTTGTCTTTGTTTGGATTGCCGACTCCTCGGCTTACGTCTTCGGCAGTCTGTTTGGTAAGCACAAACTTTTTGAAAGGATTTCACCCAATAAAACCTGGGAGGGATTCATCGCGGAATTGGTCATCACTGTCGCCGCCGGTATACCGGCCGCTCTGTGGTTTCCCGATATCTTCAGTAAGGGCGAATGGATGGGATTTGCAGCCGTGATCGTTGTTTTCGGCCTGCTGGGCGATTTATTTGAATCGCTCATCAAAAGAACGATACATGTAAAAGATTCGGGAAAATTAATTCCCGGACACGGAGGTCTGCTCGACCGGCTGGACACTGTTTTAATGGCTATACCGGCCGTCAGTCTTTACCTGCTGTTAATTTAGTGGGTTTAGTAAAGACTCCATTAAACTTTTTGAATAAACTATAGTCTGATACCATTGTGTAGCAGGAATTCTTTATCGAATGGATCAACAAAAAGAAAACGAAATCCTTGTATTGATCAGAGACCCCCTGACCCGGTCAAAAGCTTTTAGCCTGTTGGTTAGTGAAACATCGCAAAGTCTGTATTGGCAGATTAGGAAAATGGTTCTCTCGCACGATGACGCGAACGATATTTTACAAAACACCTACATGAAAGCCTGGAGCAATATTGAGCAATTCAGAGGAGATTCCAAAATATCCACCTGGATGTTTCGTATTGCCATCAATGAAACATATACCTTCCTCAATAAAGAGAGGATTAAAAACCAGTCGAACTTTACCGATATGGAAGATATTATGGTTCAAAACTTGCGGGGAGACCCCTATTTTTCAGGAGACGAAGCCGCACTGAAGCTTCAGCAAGCTATTTTGACCCTACCCGACAAACAACGTCTGGTTTTCAACATGAAATATTTCGACGACATGAAATACGAAGATATGTCTGAAATCTTAGGAACTTCGGTAGGAGCTTTAAAGGCCTCGTACCACTACGCTGTCAAAAAGATTGAAGCATTTATGAGAGCAGATTTTGAGTGATTTTTAAACCTTATTTCATTATCTTTGTCTAAGATGATGTTATTTTCCAAAAATACGGAGGTACATTTATGAGCAACAATTTTAATTTAGACCGGCCCGGCAATAAAGAAGTATTCAAAGTCCCCGAGCATTATTTCGAAAACCTGCAAGCAGAAATTCAGCACCGCATAGAAATGGAATCTGCTCCTGCTCAGGGAATAAAGCTCTTTATGAACCGTGTGAAGCCCGTGCTTTACATGGCTGCCGTATTCGTATTGCTCTTGTTTTCGATACGTGCCGTACTCAATCTGACCAACACGGACAATAAGCAACCCATAATCGGCAAGACAGACGGAGTAGAAATAGAAGAATTTCAGGAAAGTACCATGACTGCCGAAGAAATCCTTCTGAGCTCACTCGACGAATACAGTCTTATGTATTATTACATTAATCAGGACGAACTCGAATAAATTCAGTCCAAAAACCAACTAAAAATGAGATCCGGCTTTATAATCGCTTTATGCTTTTTATTCAGCAGCGTTGCTTTTTCACAAAGGCCCGGCGGTGAAGCAAACCTACCCGGCAGGGTACCCAATCAGGAAGAAAGGCAACAACAATGGGAAGAAATGCGTCTCAAAAGAATTGCCTATTATACAGACAAAATCGGGCTTACTGCCGAAGAAGCTCAGTTGTTCTGGCCTATCGTAAACGACATCCAAAACAGAAGTCTTGAACTAAACCACGAAATGATGCGTTTGATGCGCGTCTCCAGACAAGGGAGAGAGAACCAGAAAATCGATTACGAAAAAATCAATGCAAGAATGGCCGAAATCCGCCAACAACGGGCCGATCTGGAAAAAGAGCGCTACGTTAAACTCAAAGCCATACTCAGCCCCGAAAAACTTTTCAAATATTATTTGGCCGAAGAAGGCTTTTCCAGAGAACTGCTCAGATCTTTAAATACAGGCAGACAAGCCAACAGCAAAGATATACTGCCTTACTGAACATCGAGTCTTTCGAAACACAGACCATCCATATCGGGCGAAGAAAGAACGATCCGGTAATGACCGGCGTTGATGAACGAACCGGTAGTGGTGCTGATCAGCTTCCAGCCCCTCTCATTGATGGGAAAAGTCAGTTTATCTTCTTTGAGCACGGTGCCGTCTGCAGCTATTATCTTCATATCCACCAGCATATCGCGGCCGGAGATATTCCGGTAATTAAAACGCAAAGCGTAGAGCTGAGCCAGTCCGGTTGTAATATCCCAACTTATGCTGTTTGTGCTTGCTGCTTCAAAAATCACAGCCATCCTGTTGTTCATCTGTTCTTTCCTGTAATTGCCTTCGACAACGGCCTCTACGGCGGGATAAGACACACCCGGTCTGACGTTGTTGTCTTCGGGCAATCGCTCGGTTGGAAAACGCCCCACCCGCTCCCGGTCTGCCTTTTGCCAGCTCCAGTCCGAAACCGGAGGCACATGAGGCTTAATGCTTTTGTCGCGGCTGGCAATAGCAATGGCCGACAAAACGGCCTGACCTGCTTTTATCTCGGGAAATTCAAGGTTTAGAAAACCGCCTTGTACTTTCACCCGGAAAGTCTTTTTCAAAGCGACATCGTGACCCGATTCGGCCCATATATCCAGGTCGTTCAAGAGAATTTTTCCGTTTGCGGAAACATCAAAAAGGCGCAGACCGGCGCAATCGCCGCCCTTACCCGATCCTGTGCCGTGCCAGGGTTCGATAAAATACAACTCCAGCCTGTACTTACCGTCCGGCAGAGGAAAACGGTAAGCCAGTTTATGCCTGCCGTAACGGAAATGACCGAACAGAGGCCAATCCCGGCTTCCGCGAATGGGATCGTTGGTGACACGCTGACTGGCCTGATAGGGATTGAGACCGGCAAAATCCTGAGCCCAGGAACGGGAGAAACTGGTATCGTCCTTGGCCCAAAGCTGGCCAAAACTGTCTATGTAGTCGTCTCCTCCGCAATTGACGCGATAAATGTAATTATACGAAGATTTGCCTTTGGTCAGGGATTTGTCTTTTTTGTACAAGAGATCGAAAGAGGGTGCTTTTTTTAGGTTGTTCAGTACGATCAAATCCTCCGCCACAGCCTTACCCGAACGATAAGCAACAGCTCGCAACACATTGTATTGCACCAAGCAATTTTCAAAGGCAAAATGGGTACCTTTTACTTTCTGATGAACCTCTGTTCCCAGATAAGCCCGGTTACCGGCGTCGTTGTACAATTGCACCGAATCGCAATTACTGTATACTTGTATGCATGCCCTGCAGGGCTCCTCAAAACGATCGGGCCAGGTATGCGAAGCTATATAGACCATGGGATCCGTATCGGCCGGCACATAATTGGAACGATACATGTAATAAGCATCCAAAGGTTCTTCCCAGGGAGTAATAAGCCCCTTGTAATTGACCGGCCCCACCCGGTCTATTAATCTGTAGGCTTCGTCGGGCTGACGGCGTCCGGGATTGTCGTGGCTGTTGAATATCCATTGAAACTGGCCACAGACTTTGTCGCGGGCTTTTTCGGCCAGATGGATTTTCATCTCCATCAATTGACAAAAACGTTCTTCCGAATAGGCGCCTTCCTGCTTAAAGGGTCCCGGCGCTTCGTGCAGATCCAGGGTTCTCCAGGCTCCGTATTCACCGTTGAGCAACTGGTTGGGCAAAGCCAGTTCTTCGTCGTAACGTTCCGGATTGCCGCTGTAGGTGCCGCTCCAGTTTTGCACCACGTTCCAGTCGGTGCCTACCCCGCCGTTGCAGGTGGTAACCGCACGCATATTCAGCGCCGTGGGGTCCATCTCACGAATGATGGCGGTGCATTCTACGGCAAAGTCTTTGGGCAACATGCTTTCGTTTTGCAGTCCCCAAAGCACCACCGAAGGGCTGTTTCGGCGCTCTTTTACCCATTGCCTGAGCTGAGTTTTGAAATTTTCTCTGAATACGGGGGTATCGTACCAGATATGCGCCGATAGCTGTGTCCAAAATAAGATTCCGTATTTATCCCAATATTTCTGATAATCGAGGTGATGGGGCTGATGGGCGTCTCTGAAAGCATTGAAACCGGCGTTGAGCATTTGCTTTACACGAGCCTTCACCTGTTCACGACTAAAAGCATGGCCTTGCCCCAAAAGATGTTCATACTCGCAAGTGCCGTTCAAAAACACCGGCTTACCGTTCAAAAAGAAACGCCCGTCGCCATCGTTGCGCTTCACCGGCCAGCTGATGGTGCGAATACCGAAGGGGGTTTCCAATGCATCTTTTTTCTTTCTTCCTTGCTTTAAACTGGTAACCAATTTATACAAATAAGGATTTTCGTTGCTCCACAGCACCGGATCATCTATGTCGGCCTCCTGACGCACAGTAACTGTCGCTCCCGGAGCCACACTGATCTCCTCGCGGAGCAGAAAAACTTTTTTGCCTTTGTGTGTATTGAAACGATTCTCGAGCAGGAGCTTGTGTTCCCGGCCGGAGTAGTTCCTGATTTCGGTATCGATAAAGATTTTCGTTGCCCTGTCGTCGTTCCAGATGTGGACGCCGAAAGGTTCTATGCGGACCTCGCCGGTAACTTCCATTACCACCGGCCGGTAAATGCCAAAAGGCTGCGAGCCTTCGCTAAAACCCCATTCAGAAGAACAGCCCCCGCACACACAGGGCATATCCGATATCATATGCGGATGCTCAACCTTTACTTCGAGCAAATTGTCTGCTCCGTAATTCAGATAATCGCTCACATCGATCGTAAACGTTACCCTGCCTCCCAAATGACGACCTAAGTCCTTGTTGTTGAGCTTAATAACGGCATAAGTACCCACTCCTTCGAAACGAATAAAATAACGCTTTCCTTCCTTTTTTGGGGGAGCCACAAAGCTTTTGACGTACATGGCTGTGCCGTGCAAATTGCCGTGGGTAAGTTGGCGATAACCGTAATAATCGTCCCAGTTATGGGGCAGATTCAATTTAAGGGTGTCGTTGATTACAGCGTCGGGATTGGGGCTTTGCGTCACAAAAGAAGTCCAGCCTTCGTTGAGTTCAAAGGACTGCCTTTGGGCAATCATGGTATTACAAAGGCCAAGGCATAAAACAGTAAACAGGAGCTTTTTCATTATTTTCAACTTGGTTGTTTTGCACAGGCTTCGAAAAAGGCGGCTATATTCTCGGGGGGAGTATGCGGAGGAATGTCGCAACCCGACGAAATGACAAAATTATGGTATGATTTGGCTTTGTCGAGCAATTGCCGGCTGCTCTCCCTGACCTTTTGGGGACTGCCCAGCTTGAACAACCCAACAGGATCGAGGTTGCCCATCACCAAAACATCCGGGGGGCAAACCCTAAGAGCCTCTTCCATATCGGTGAGATTTCCGAAATGCAAGACCCTGGCCCCACTGTCTATCATGGCTTGGGTGCATTGCCCGCTGTTGCCGCAATTATGCAGAATAATACTGAATCGATCGTCTTGCAGAGCTTCTACTATTTGACGAACATAATCGCTCGAAAATGTCTGACAGTCTTCATTGGACAATAATCCCGCAGCCGGTTCGGCCATAAAGACCCCGGCAGTTCCAATGGTTTTAAGGGCCTTACAATAACTGATCAAAAAACGGGTGCATTTATCGAGCAAGAGATGAATCGTATCGGGATCCATGTAGATTTCCATCATGATTTCGGAAAGACCGAACAGCCGGCCGGCCAACGAAAAGGGCCCTATACATCCCGACAAAACGATTTTATCCTTGATGTTTTCGACAGCCAGCCGGTTGGCCAATAAATATTCAGGCAGCCTGCCGGCATCCATGCCGGGAATCTCCAGGGCTTCAATGCCTTCACGATCTTGTACCAGACGGTCGGTTACAGAAGGCACTTCGTCTTCGGGCATGGTTATTTTTGATCCGAAAGCTTCGGCTTCGACGGTCAAATCCATAATGACCGTGCAAGCCATAGAGGGATAATGGTCCGATAAATAGCGAATGGCTTCGTAATGCACTCTGCCATCGGTTACAGCGTCCCGCACCGTCTTACCTATTTTTTCTATGCCCGGATGGGTCATTATCGGCAAGGCCTTGACGGTTTTCACCTGCAGCAATTCATCTACCCAATTCATAATTTCAAACTTTAAAAGCCATTGAAAAACAAATACACTCCAATCATACACAAAACAAGGATGCCCCAGGCTATTTTTACTTTCTTATTTACTTTAATGGGCACATATTCCATTTTCTGTAAAGAAGGTTTAGATACAGCCTTTGACCAGATAAAAATAAAAAGAGCCAGAACCACAAAAATAAAGAAGGAAAGATATAAATAATGCATTCCGCTAAATATCAAGCCTGTATAATACAATATTCCTGTTCCGATACTGAAAGCTGTTCCGACTGTGAGCACCAGGTTAACGGCCTGGGTCGAAGTTTTCTTCCAGAAGACTGCAAAAAGGAAACTGGCAGCCATGGGAGGAGCCAAAAAGCCCAACACCGACTGGAAAATATTGAAGAAACTCAAACCCTGAATATAAGTGATGCCAATAGCCAAAAAGACTGAAATCAGTGCTCCGACAAAGACCACCCGGCGTCCTATGGTGCGAATATTGCTGTCGCCGGCGTCCGGACGGAATTTCTTGATGTAAATATCCATGGTAAAAACCGTGCTTAAGGAATTCAATGCCGATCCGATGGTACTAATCAGAGCCGCTACCATAACCACGATAACCAGTCCCATCAAACCGGAAGGGAAAACCGCATTAACCAATTGCAGGTAGGAATCGGTAGAATTGGTCAGGCCGGGCAAAAGCAGGAAACACAAAATACCCGGTAGGATAAACAGAGGTATATCGAGCAACTTGAGCCAGGCGCAAAAATTCGCCCCTTTTTGGCCTTCCTCCAGGTTTTTGGCTCCTAATACCGATTGCACCATCGATTGATCGGTACACCAAAACCAGACTCCCATAACAGGATAACCTACCAATATGGCCAGCCAGGGAAAATCCTTGTCGTCGAGAGGACGGAAAAGATTCCAAAATTCCACCGGAGTATCCCTGACCACCGAACCCAATCCGCCGACTTTATTAATTCCCATTACCACCAGCAACACCGAAACCCCGATCAGTAAAAGCATCTGGTAAACATTGGTATAGGCTATGGCCTTCAAACCCCCGGCCATGGTAAACAAAGCAGATACAGCCACCAGAATCGCTATGCAGGCCCAAAGAGGAATATCGAGCAACTGAGCCATAAAAACCCCGCCCGAAAACAGAGTCAGTCCCAGCCAGGATATCAAAATAGTCAGGATAGAATACCAGGCAATGTAGTTGCGTGTTTGTTCTCCAAAACGTTTGCCCATGTATTCGGGGAGAGTGGTGACTTTTGCTCCCAAATAGCGGGGCGCAAACACGAAAGCGAGGAGCATGATAAAGGGGAAAGCATACCAGGAAAAATTTCCTGCCGCAATGCCGCCTTCAAAACCGCTGCTCGCATTGGCAATCAACATAGATGGGCCCACGTTGGTACCCCACATGGTCAAACCTATGGCAAACCAGCCCAGACTTTTGTTGGCCAGGAATAAATTCCCTTCCTTTTTTTTGTTTCCGAAACTGGCCCAGGCTGCCACCAGGCCCAATATTACCAAATAAGCAACAAAGATTATTATGTCCAGAGTGGACAATTCGACAAGGGTTCTCATTTCTATCGGTATTTTTCAACTATGTTTAAGGCTTGTTCTATGTCTTTTTCCGATTTAAAATCCATCTGAATATTCAATCCCCGGTTGCCGAGAGTGTCGAGCAAAGCCTCCAGTTCATTTAGCTGTACCCAATTGATCATAACCGATTTACCTCCATCCAGAATTTTTTTGTATAAATCATACCAACGCGGATCTCCTCCCTGAGGCTGCCCCACGCCGGGTGTCCATTGTACGGCGTTCAGTTGTTTTAGTTCGAGCACTGCATCCAAATGACGGATGGCATCCACACCGTCCAGGTGGTACAAACTGTAATCCAGGTACTCACATTGTTCCTTCAGAAAAGGCAGGGAGAAAGTCCTGAAATCTTCTTCGGAAATCATGACCGAAATATCGCATTGCAACTTGGCAACTTTGCCGGGGCCCCAGATGGAAAAATAACAAAAGGCCATTTCTCCGTTCACATGGATAATGTCGTATAAACAGTCGAACACCTCAAACCAGGCTGTATTGATGGCCTTGAGTTGCTGCAGACTACCTTCGGGGTCCAATATCAGATCCATCAGTACATTGTCGGGGCCTTTGAGGCTGGACAAAACATCCAGGCCTTCGACCAGATCGGGCATACCCACGAAATACTTGTCCTGCGATTTTTGACGGCATTTTTTCAACAGATCCCGGTGCAATTGCCACCAGCGATTGTTTGGATCCAAAACAATATTTCCGTCAAATCCGGCCTGATCTCTTATCCAGATGGTATCTTCCCGGCCTTCGAGCTCTGCACCCAATATGGCTCCCAGCGACCCGGGCCCCAATTGCGTGTTGGCTACGGGTAAAATATCGGCCATAAACGAATAACCCGCCATTTTGTGGTGCAAATAGCCGGAGCGCCATTCGGGATCGAACCAAAATTGGTTCAGGTCTTTGGCGGGAGCAGGCGCCGGCACCTGTTCCCAGGGTGCTCCTTCTTTGTCGATATGTTCCCACATAGTCAACACTATACCTTGGTGTTGCCACCAATCCATATAGTGTTTTTTACTGGTTTCCCAATTTGATTTCCAACTTTGCATGGTTTTGTCTTTAGAATTGTTGCCTGACTACTTTGTCCATATCCATTTCGTCCGTGCAGGATACCTTTTCGGGATAAAGAGGGATACTGCTGCCGGCTTTAACAAAAACCGGCATCTCGTCCAAAGGCACTTCCATAGCCTTGATCCACCGGCCTCCGCTGTATTTTTTGCGACTGAAGAAATGTACCCATTCCCCTTCGGGCAAATACACGTCGCGAATACCTTCGGAATTCATAACGGGAGCCACCAGCATATTGTCCCCAAAATAATATTGATCATCGATATGACGGCAGATTTTATCCTGAGGATGATGCAAGTACAGGGCCCTGAGCAAAGGAAAACCGCTACGGGTACAGGCAAGACTTTGCTCCAGAATATAAGGAATCAGGCTGTAACGCAGGTTGAGCCATTTTTTGATAATGGGCGCGATGCGGGGATAATGCCAGGGTTCTCTTTTGTGCGAACCGTGGTAACGCAAATGCGAACTAAAGACTCCGAATTGAGTCCAGCGCACGTAAATATCTTCGGGCAAAACGGAATTCATAAAATTGGGAACACCATGAAATCCGGGTACGTCGTGACTCCAAAAGCCGAAGCCGGAAAGTCCAAGGTGCAGACCGCCTTTGAGTGAACCGGCCAATCCGTCCCAGGAACAGGCGGAATCGCCTCCCCAATGAACGGGATAACGTTGGCAGCCGGCCCAACCGGCTCTGCCCCAGATTAAAGCTTCTTTGTTGACTTCTGCCGTGACTTCCCAGGCTGCTTTTTGGTAAAACAAAGGATAGAGATTACGCAGTTTTTCCGGGCTCATACTGTGGTACTCGGCATCCATATGGATGTCTTCTCCAAAATCGGTTTTTATGCAAACCACTCCCATTTCGAGCAGTGGCCTCAAAAGAGATTTATACCATTCCGTTGCCTTATCGTAAGTAAAATCGATGGTTCCGGCGTAATCTTGCACACTGAAGTTGGAAGCGCCCTGAATTTTCTTTTTAGTTTTACAGATGTAATTGTTTTCGCGGGCTTCTTCGTATTGGGCCGCATTGTAAGCAATATAAGGCAACTGCCAAAGGCTGACCCTAAAACCCTTTTCCTTGAGCTGACGTATAAAAGCGGGCGGGTTGGGAAAACGTTCGATATTGAATTTCCATTCGCAAAGCCAGTCGGTTTCGAACCAGCCGGTATCGAGATGAATCACGTCGCAAGGATATTCTTCGCTTCGCAGGCGTTCACAAATGCCCTTTACCTCTTCTTCGGAATAATAGGTCATGCGACTCATCCAAGTACCAAAACTCCATAATGGAGGCATTTGAGGAAAACCCGTGAGGCAACGGTAATTATAAAGTATCCTTTCGGGTTGGGAAGAGGCGATTAAAAACACATCAAGGCATTCTTCGTCTACCAGAATTTGAGCCGAACGGGTGGAATGATCCGCCAGGGAAAATTTGGCATAAGCACTGGTGTGCAAAAACAATCCATAGCCCTCTGAAGAAAGATAAAATGGAACATTCTTGTAAGTCCGGCGGTTGTTGACCCCCTGTCCGTCCTGGTTGTACAAAACCAGGGTTCTACCCGAAAGATCCATTTTGGCAAAACGTTCGCCCGTACCGAAAAAACATTCATCCGGCTCGGCATGAAAAGAGCAGGTCATTCTGCGAACAGCATTATCCTGCTCAACGTAGGCCAGGGCAAAAGCATCGTGCCTGGCGGGCGAAAACATATCGTAAGCCGACAGACGAATTTCTTTTTCCCCGTCCGGATAAAGTCTCAAATCAATGGTTTCGTCGGGGGCCGGTTGCAGGTCGCTCCACCAGTCAATTTCGGGTTCGGCAAAACTGACAACGGCTCTGACAAGCTTTTGAGTGTCGTATACAGTCCATTGGCCGGGCTGTTTTTCTACCGACAAGGGCTCCACTTTCAATCCGGGATCCCGTTCGAGCATGGCCGAATCTTCTCTAAATGCAGAACCGGCAGCCGTAGTCAGCCGCAAAATAGCTGAACCGTAGGCTCTAAGCCTCAAGGTGAGGATTTTTTGGGGAACTTTGATGTCCGGACGGATCTCGTTGGAATTTTCCTGTTGCTGAAAAGGCACTTGCACGAGGACATCGCTGCCTTCTACGAAGATATCCAAGGGACGGCAAGCTCTCCACAGGCGCTCTCCCTCGTTCAGTTCCATGTTGAAATCCAGAAAATCGAAAAGCTGATAGTTGCTTGGTCTCATATTGGAAAGGGCTGAGTGTACTTTAGATTAAACTGCAAAGAAAACAAAATAAACCAGAACTAATACCTTTTAGGGGTCAGGCGTTTTTTGAATTTTAGAATCTTTATAATCTGTAATGTTCCCTTTTGAAATACTTCCGACTGTACTGTGCTCTTATATAAATTCAATTAGTAAATGCAACTAAAGGCTGCCCTCATCTGAAATTTTATGCGTATTTTTGACAAATTTCAGCTCTAATCTGTAAATATACCCGACTGTATTCACAATTTGCCCTGTTAACCATCATACCATGCGCTTTATTCGACCCTTTCCCTTGCCTCTAAAACCTTTACTGCTTTTGTCTTTTTGTTTTCTGTGGTTTTTTTCCCCAGAACAAAAACTGAAAGCCCAAAACACGGAGGAAGGGCTTTTGTTGCATTACAGTTTCGACATGATCGAAAACACTTCCATTCTCGATGAATCGGGTAACACCAACCACGGAAGTATTTTCGGCTCAGCGTTCTCCACCGGGGGTTGGTCGGGAAATGCGCTTGAATTTAGAGAAGTGGGCGATTATGCCCTGCTGCCTAATAACATCAATGCAAGCCTCAACGATTTCAGCATTGCCGTTTGGGTTAAAGGGAATGCTTCCTGGAACACCTGGTGCAGGATCTTCGATTTTGGCCGCGGCACCGATTATTATATGTTTTTAACGCCTTTGGCAGGAAGCGGAACCGCCCGTTTTGCTTTCAAAAACGGAGGAGGAGAACAGATTGTCGATGCCTCCGGCCCGCTGCCCTACAACGAATGGGTTCATGTTTGCCTGACAGTGGATTATACCGGCGATACCGGTCTTGGAATACTGTACATCAACGGAATCGAGAGCGGACGAAACGAGAATATCGGCATCACACCGGCTATGTTAAGCCTCGAGGCCGAAACCAACGCCAATTACCTAGCTAAATCGCAATTCAGTGATCCCGGACTTAATGGTGCTTTGGACGACTTCAGGATATACAACCGGGTGTTGAGCGTCGAAGAAATTGCCCTGCTCAGCGGGTTTCCAATTGAGCTTCTACAACAACACCAGGCGCTGGACCTGGGCGACCTGAGCCAGGTAAGTTCAAATCTGAATTTACCCCTGAGTTTGGGCGACCGGGGAGTGCAAGTCGACTGGACTTCGAGCCATCCCGACATCATCTCAAATCAGGGCGTGGTTCAACGTCCGGAGTATTTTAATGCCAGCGTCACTCTCACGGCCAACCTTAGTCTGACGGAGGGAGGCAAAAGCTACAGTCTGACCAAAGTCTTTCATGCCATCGTTTTAGCCCTCAGAATACCGGAAGAATTGCTGGCCCGCTGGAATTTCAACAACGACAACTTATTGTTGGGAGGGGAGCAAATTCAGGTCTTGGACGCTTCGGCCAACCAATTTATCGCTACCTGTATGAACCGGGCAAAAATCATTACCATAGGAGAAAATCCGCGGTTTAATGTTCTGGATCTGGGCCATTCCAATGGGTATTTTGATATGGGAACCGAAATTGGGGCAGCCATATACGCGCTGGAAGATTACAGTATCGGTATCTTTTTCAGAGTGGACGAAAGCTACGGCAATCTGAGCGCTTACGGCAACTGGGTATGGAATTTCTCCAACTCGGACCAACTGGCTACCGAGGCTAACGGAGCCCTGTGGGGAGCACTGAGATCACAACAGCAAACCATCTGCAGAACACATTACGGCACCGAACAAACCGTACAATTAGGCTCACCTGCTCCACAAGGCAAATGGCACCATATGGCCGCCACCTACAACAAAGAGACGCAAACCGCCATATTGTACATCGACGGAATCGCTGTAGCCACCAACAACCGGGTAAGCCAAACTTGTGCCAATGCCCTTGCAATAAGCGGACGCAGCGGCACTTTATACAACTGGCTGGGACGCTCCTGCTATACCGGAGATGCCTACCTGGCCCAAACCCTGCTCTACGATTTTCAACTGCATAGGGTAACTTTATCCCAGACTGAACTGAACAATCACTTCAGTATTACAAACACCCTTATGGCGCTCAACGCAGCTTACGAAGAAAATCCCGATTACCACAATTCCCTTTTGCCTCAGGAATTCGAAGCCCTGAGCCTGGTGGACACTCTCGATCAAGACCTAACCTTGCCCGTTCAGGGCCGGATTGACCCCGGTATCAGCATTAAGTGGAGTTCGAGCCATCCTGAAATCCTCTCCAACGAAGGCGTGGTTAATCGCCCCAATTACGTTGATTTCATCGTCAGCCTAACGGCTACTCTCCAGAGTGGAGCCGATTACATGAATAAAACATTTCGTGTGGTAGTCAAGGCCAATGAAGGAAGCTCTTTTAAAGGGAACCTTATACTTCACCACGATTTTTCAGTAAGGGTCGACAGCCTGGTAAAAGACCGGGCAGAAAAACAATTTGACGCCGTTTTAAAAGGAGGAGCTCAAGTAAGAAAAATCGGATTGAACGACAACAGCTTCAAGGTGCTTGATTTAGGCAAAAGCCAAACAGCTTATCTGGACCTGGGCGAAGAAATCGGAAAAATCATCCCCAGCCTCTCCGATTTCAGCATTGCCTGCTATTACAGAATAGACAAAGAGTATCAGGATTTAAATTGGAACGGCAACTGCCTGTGGAATTTCTCCAACTCCGACGATATATATACCGAACCTCTGGGATATATGTCGGCCTTTCTGAACAATCAGGGTTATTATATTTCCTCCGGCAATTGGATATCGGAGCAAAGCCTCGCAACAGGCAGTACGGCCGGCAAAGACTCCTGGCATCATTTGACCTACACACAACAAGCAAATACAGGCACTTTATACCTCGATGGCCTGATGGTCGCCTCGGGCGTCCTCAGCGCAAAGCCTTTGAACAGCCTGCAAAAAAAAGGCTTGAACGGCACTTCCTGCAATTGGATAGGACGCTCTCCCTACGCAGGCGATCTCTACCTGCAAAACACCCTGGTTTACGATTTCAGAGTGTACAACAAAGCCTTAAGTCCTTTCGATATTTCAGACGGCCTGCTGAATGTACCCCAGACGCTAGGAGCGCTCAATCTTGCTTACAGCCAAACGAGTTCCCTCGGAAATACACGCAAACAGCAGGACATTGATCTGTACACGGGAACAGGTCTCCTCCTGTTGCGAGGGCTAGAACCGGGCGATCACATCCGTATTTTATCGTTGACAGGCTCAGATATTAAACATTATTATTCAACAGGTAACAGCATTAGTATAAACAGTTCGGAGTTTCAAACCGGTATGTATTTATTACAGCTTATTCGCGAGCAAACCTGTGTCTGGACGACAAAAGTCATCATTCCTAATCCTGCTTTATGAACAAAGCCTTACTGTTCCTAGTCTTGTGCGCCCTAGCCGGCACTGCGAAAGCTGCCGTCGATTATCAGGTAAGAATTTCGGAATTTATGGCCTCCAATAAATCGACCATCCTCGATTCTGAAGGAAAATCCTCCGACTGGATAGAAATTCACAACGCCGACAGTGAGGCCGTAATGCTCGAAGGCTGGTCTCTGAGCGATGAGCGAAAAAATCCCCGTAAATGGGTATTTCCCGCTGTTGAGATAGAAGCCGGAGCCTATTTGCTGGTCTTTGCTTCCGGCAAAAATAGAAGAGATCCCGGGGAAGAATTGCACTGCAACTTTAAATTAAGCAGCGCGGGCGAATACCTGGCATTGTACAGTCCTGAGGGAGTTGCCTACAGTTGTTTCGATACCTATCCGGCCCAGGAAGCCGATGTTTCTTACGGTTACATAGACAGTTGCCTTTTTTTCTTTGAACAAGCCACTCCCGGACATCCCAATGAACAATCGATTGCCATACGTCTGCTTTCTCCAGTTTGCAGTCATCCCAGAGGATATTACGATACGGCCTTTGTGCTGACTTTGGAATCCCTTGTCCCCGGAGCCGATATTTATTACACACTGGACGGCAGTCCGCCTGTACCGGGCCATAGTACACTGTACGAGCAGACCCTATCCGTCACCGGCAACACCATTCTAAGGGCTGTTTGCGCTAAAGAGAATTACCTCCCCAGCAAGGCCGCCACACTGAGTTATTTGTTCATCGACGATATCCTGAATCAATCCAACAGCCCGGAAGGCTATCCGGAGTTTTGGGGCAGCTATGCTCAAAAAACAGGTACCGCCGTCGCCGATTACGAAATGGATCCTGAATTGATAGCCGAACCTGCCTATGCCGCCTCGGTACGCGAAGGGCTCCGCGATTTGCCCGTCGTTTCGATAGCAGGCGATAAAAATCATTTTTTCAGCCACGAAAAAGACTCTGTAAACGGAGGCATTTACATCTATACCGGGCCACCCGTGGGCAAGGACAAAACCGGAGACGGATGGGAAAGGCCGGTTTCTTTTGAATATTTCAACTCCGCCGATAGCGTTTCTCTGCAAGTTAACTGCGGCATTCGCATACACGGGGGACATAGCCGTCTGGCCGAAAAAAGTCCCAAACATTCTTTTCGTTTGGTTTTCAAGCCCAAATTTGGCCCGACCCGTTTGGATTTTCCTTTTTTCGGACCTAAGGGGCCTGAAGAATTGAACGCTTTGGTATTGAGAGCAGGTTTTTGCAACAGCTGGATTCATTCCGATGCCGAAGCCAGAACCATTGCGCAATACATCCGCGATGCCTGGGCCAAGAACACCCAACAGCAAATGGGACATCCTGCCAGTTGCAATTCCTATGCACATCTCTTTATCAACGGCCTGTACTGGGGCTTGTACAATCCTTCCGAAAGAATTGAAGACGATTATTGCGAAATACATTTCGGGGGAGACAAAGAGGACTACGATGTTATAAAACAAGATGAGGAACAAAACAACATCATTTACGCTTCCGACGGGAACACTACAGCCTGGTTCAAGCTTATCTCCGCCCTTAAAACCATCCCCGGACAAGCTGTCTATCAGGAAATTCAGGGCAAAAATCCCGACGGTTCTCCTCATGCTTCCAAAGAAGCCTTGCTCGATATGCAAAATTTTATCGATTACATGCTGATCAATTTCTACGGAGGCAACACCGACTGGGACCACCATAATTGGATCGCAGTGCGCAACAGGACCAACTCCGCTCAAGGTTTCCGGATTATATGCTGGGATTCGGAGCATATACTAAAAAGTCCTAACGAGAACAGGCTCAGTTTGAATAAAACCAATTGTCCCAGTTTTATTTTCCAACAATTAAGGAACTGTGCTCAATTCCGGTTGGATTTTGCCGACCGGGTACAAAAGTATTTCTTCGACGGCGGCCTGCTTAGTCCCGACGGCGCAGCCGCCACCTGGACAGCCATTGCCGACATCATCGACAAAGCCGTTTACGCCGAATCGGCCCGCTGGGGCGATTACCGCAGGGACGTACACCCTTCGAATCCTCCCGGAGTCTTGTATCGCAAAGACGTCCACTACGATGCCCAGAAAAAATACTTGTTGGAAACCTATTTTCCCCAACGCAGCGGCATCTTTTTAAACCAACTCAAAGCAGCCTCCCTTTTTCCTCAGGTGGAAGCTCCCGAAATTTTGCTCAACGACGAAAAAGTCAGCCGGGACACTTTAAACATCCACGATGTTTTATGTCTGAAAACCAGCCGGGGCTCCGTTTATTACAGCCTGGACGGACAGGATCCGCTCGACTGGTCCGGCGGACAGGAAGCTGTTCTGTCGGCCTCTTCGCAATTGTACACCGGAGCCTTCAGTCCCGATTCAAGTATTATTCTCAAAGCCAGAACCTTATACAACAACAACTGGAGCGCTCTGAGCGAAAAGCAATTTTTCCTGAAAAAACCGGTATCCGCCTTAAATGAGATCAGTTCGGATCCTGAAACTCCCGGGCTGACCTGTCATCCGAATCCTGTGCATCTGGATGGGGTGATAAGCTACCACTTACCCTATAAAGCCGACGTTAAGCTGAGTTTGTACGCTTTGGACGGAACTAAAATCAGGGAATGGCAGGAACAAAACCGTGAAGCGGGCAGACAGCAGGTTTACCTGGATGCCTCCGGTTTACAACCCGGATTCTATCTGTTGCGCCTCGATGTACTCGGAATGGATGCCTCCTGCTCCGCCACCGTCAAATTAATCCGAAAATAATCAGGGAATCAATATTTTCCCGCTACTTACCGTGCCGGAATAATACATCCGGTAAATGTAGAGACCGGGACGGAGTTCGGAACAATCCAAGCTCCTGTGTCCCACTGCATTGGGTTCATGCGAAGTCAGCACTTTTCGGCCGTCGGGCAGAAAAATTTCTACACGAATGCTGCCCTCGAGGGGCAAATTATAATGCAGGCAACCTCGGGCAAAATAAATATCTTCGGGCGGAACAGAAAGCCCCGACAATTGGGTTACAGTATCTCTGTATGTATAGGCTGCTTCGGCCAGAGCCGACCAGGTTGATCCGTTGAGCACTCTGGCTTTGACCAGAATATAGGACTGATCCAGTGAAATACTGTCGCTGTACCTAATGGCAGATTCCGACACCCCGGAAACAATAGGGACCCTGGGGTCTGTGCCGTCGAGTGTATAATAAATCTGTCCGGCCCCGGCCGATATACCCAGCTTAGAACGACTGTAGTACTCCCCTCCTCTCTTACTGAATACGGGGGCCTCCAGAGAGGGATAAAAGCCTTCGTCTTTGAGTTGTTGCAACAAAATGGCTGTCCGTTGGGGAAAATAATCTTTCAATAAACTTTCCTTTCGGGGCTTCCAATGGTCGTTGGGAGTATACACTACTGTTGTTTCATTGTTCATCTTACGGTAATCGCCCCAGCGGGCCGATTCGGCTATCAGAGGCTTTTCGATTTCTGAGGCCAGTTTTTCGTAACGAGCCGCTGCCGCCTCGGGAGTCAGCAGCCCCCCGTTAAACAGATGTTTGTACACCCGGTCGGCAAAAAGCAACCGGAATTCCGGATTATTTTTCAGGCCTGCCAGGATTTTGGTGGGTTCACCGTCTCTCATCGAGACCTTGTTATCGTACACATCTATCAGGGCTGTTTCGGCATCCCAGCACAGAAAGCGAAAACCTTTATCCGGCCGGTAACGGTGTCTCAGTGCATACCAATTTCCCCTGTCCCAATCGCTGTTTCCGATATAAAAATTGATCAGCATGTAGTCGATAAAGCCTTCTAGGTCCAGGAGTTTTTCCGAGATAATCCTGGCGTAATTAGAGTCGTCGGGGCTGCTCCCCACCTGAGTGGCAATACCGTACATTTCGTTGAAGATATCTCTTCCCAAAAAGCGATCGGGTTTTCCATCGCCGTCGTCGTCTATTTCAATACCGTCCACAATTCCTTTGTCGTCTTTGTCGCTGGCCAGATCCTTCACTACATCGTAGTCTTCTTCATCACCTCCCAGATAAGCTTCGGCAAATTCGCTTTTGACCCGTTCGTTTAAATCGTAGACTCCCCAGTACAATCCGTTGATGTAGAGATGCACAAAACGATTGTGCACGGCCAGATGCCCCATAGCCAACTGCGTCTCCTTGGCAAAAGGATCAATGATATACTGGGCCATGGGACGTTGTACGGCATAACTGTGTTGACCGTCGGTACCGTTCTTGATCCAGGTATAATTGTAACCGGCACGTAATATAAGATGATCGAAACGATCGGTGGCCGTTTCTTCATCGAAGATGGGATAATTCAATTTGGGAAAACCGTAAGATTTTCTGAAATAGAAACGGAAAGAACGTTTGGGACTGTTTCCCGGCTTGCGGCTGTTACCTCCGTTTATCCTTAAACCGGCATTTATTTGAAACGATTCCCCCGTTTTGGGATTAAGGTATTCCATGGAGGCAGGACGCTCCCATTCGTCTCCTTTTTTCTCGGAATTCACGTAAATACCCCTATCCAAATTAAACAGGGAATCGGGATGCAACATTATACTGATGCTGGGCAACTCAAGCAGGGCATCGAGTATTTGATTCTCGTAATCGGGATGTTGGCAAATACCGGCATCCATCTCGTAATCGGCCGGATAAGTACTGTCGTTCCATACCTGAGGATAACCGGCAGGCTGTTGACCTTGCCTGAGTACATCCTCCAAAAAAATAAAAGATCTGCTCACGGAAGGACTTAGGCGCCCATCTTCGGTTATGCACACAGCCCGGACAACTGTCGTAGTAGTGATTTACAGAGGGGTGGTATACAGTTGAGCTTGTTCTTTGTTGGGCAAACTGCCGTCGGTAGTATAATAAATTTCCTGGCCCTCGAGCGCCACACTCAGCTCCAATTCAAAAGCCTGATGGTAAAAATCGGCAGGCTTGCTGAAAACCGGCGGCAACACCTGATCTCCGAGTAAATTTTCGGAGCCCGGACTGGGATTTTCGAGATAACATAATTGTCCCTGATAGATACCATAAGACACATTGCTTCGCTGAGGGGGATAAGCCGGTGAATAAGCAAAGGCAGGAACCAAAGCTCCCGGCTCAACCAAGGCCAGAAACTCACCCGAAGAGGCTAATTTAAAGTTGGTATGCAATTCTTCGTTTTCCGTCCTCCTGTCTTTATCCGAAGCAAAAACCAGCAAATAGGCTCCGGCTTCCAGATTGACGGAGGGGAACAGCCATTTCTGTAAATTCGTCGAATCATCGGTCAAAGACCAGTTCTCCAGATTGACAAGATCTTCTCCCGCATTGTACAATTCTATCCAGTCGGAATTTTCACCGTCCTCATCTTGAATAATGCCGTTGTTAATACTCAAAAATTCATTGATAAGCACCTTAGTCTCAGCTTTAATAGCAAGAACCGGCAACAAAAGAAACAATAATAAAGACAAAGCCGTCCTCAAAGCAGCAGATGCAAATCGCGACATACGAAAGAGAAAAAAATCTGAGTCAGAGTTATTCAAACGGTACAAAAATCAAGAATTAAGCCGGCAAAAATAGGCAAAATTTTGTATTTGTTCCTAATTGTCTATTTTTGCGTACATAAAACGACAGCCGTGGAAAAACATAATGCAGTATTGCTACTCTGTACCGGCGGCACCATCAGCATGTCCGAAGATCCTGTTACCGGAGCGCTGCGACCTGTCAATTTTGAAAAAATTTTCGATTACCTGCCCGAATTAAACAAGATCGGAATCAGGACGGATTCCATTGCTTTTGATCCGCTTATAGACTCCTCCGACGTTGATCCTTCGATCTGGAGCAAACTGGCACATATCATCTATGATCACTACCATCAATACGACGGTTTCGTGGTATTGCACGGAACGGACACCATGGCTTACTCAGCTTCGGCTCTGAGCTTTATGCTGAACAACCTGTCCAAAGCGGTCATTTTTACAGGCTCACAATTGCCCTTGGGGGTATTGCGTTCCGATGCACGCGAAAACCTGCTGACTGCCATTGAAATTGCCGCAGCCAGAGAAAACGGCCGGCCTATAGTACCCGAAGTTTGCATTTTTTTCGAAGACACTTTGTTGAGAGGCAACAGAACTACCAAGCAAAACGCAGAGCATTTTAACGCATTTTGCTCGCACAATTATCCTCCTTTGGCCAAGGCCGGAGTACACATTAGATACGCCAAGAAATTCATACATTATCCCGATCCTCAGAGCTCACTCAGCCTACGTACCCGCATCGACCAACAAGTGGCCGTACTGAAAATCTTTCCGGGAATTTCAGAAAAAACGGTGAGAGCCATCCTCGAAATGCCCGGCCTGAAAGCGGTAGTACTCGAAACCTTCGGTTCAGGAAATGCTCCCCGGCAGGAATGGTTCCGAAAAGCCCTTTCGGAAGCCAACGACAAGGGCATTATCCTTGTGAACAAAACCCAATGTGCCGTAGGCTCCGTAGAAATGGGACGCTACGAAACCAGCCTCGATTTGCTGAATGCCGGTGTACTGAGCGGTATGGACATTACCACCGAAGCCATAGTGACCAAGCTGATGTATTTGATGGGAGAACACAATTCTACGGAAGAGGTAAGAAAACTTCTGCAAACCAACCTTTGCGGGGAGATCAGCCTCGAAGACGAACAGGCCTACTTGGAACCCTTACGATAAAACGCCCTATTCCGTAAATCGCTTAATAAGGTTATACGCCTGATACATACCTAATTCTCCTGCTTTACTCAAATCTCTCAAGCCGTTTTCGCGTTCGCCCAGATAAATACGTATGATTCCTCTGTTGTACCAGGCTTCGGCGAAATCGGGACTGAGTTCTATGGCGCGGTTGAAGTCTTCGAGAGCACTGCGATAGTCCTTCTGCAAAAAGCGGATGTAGCCTCTGTTGTACCAGGCATAAACAAATTCGGGAGCTATTTCGAGCACTTTCTCGTAATCCTGCATTACCAGTATATATTCCGCTCCAAATGCCTCTTCGCCTACGGGAGTAAGTTTGGAGCCCGACTGCTTATCTTCGTCCGTTTTTTTAGTTGAATACGCCGAAAGTTGAATTTCTTCCTGAATATTCTGCGACTGTTCAAACATAAGCAAGTCGAAACGCAAGTTGGCTCTCTCAAAATAGGCCAACACGAAATCCTTATCCAAAAACAAAGCACGGTTCAGGTCGAGCAGTGCATTATCGTTATCCTTGACCAAAGCAAAATCCAAGGCCCTGGCAAAGAACAGTACCGCCCTTCCGGCGTTTTCTCCTATCAATTTGGAATAGAGGTCAATAGATTCAAAATGCTTTTCGACTTGTTCCTCACTAAGTGATTTGCAACGGTTGGAAATAAGTAGACCTTCGAAGCGAACATCGCTCTGATCGAGCGATTCCAGATAGTGCCGGTAATTCATGGGGCGTTTCATCCCTACGGGATGTAATTCCTCATAAAAACTCAAACGATACATGGGCTCCAGGGCAAGCCGGACTTGCTGATCCTGTACTCTGCCCCTGATCGGATTGGCATAGCGGCTCGACTGCGCCAGTTCGTTGGGAGGCACTATCACCCGGTTGTATTTAAATAAATCCTTGTCTGTTTCTTCGCGGGTTTTTTCATCCTCCCCCCTGTCGCCCGCGGCGCTGACCTCTTTGCCGGCAGCACGTTGTTCACGTATCTTGTTTTCAAGATCCCAGGCGGCAAAATAATCTTTGTCTGCTCCTTTGGTGTCCCGCATTTTTTTACGCAATTCCGAGCGTTGGTAAAAGGCGGGATAAAAATTGGGGTAACGGTCAATTATCAAGCTCAAATCCGCTTCAGCACCCTCCAGATCTCCGATGTTCGACCGCAATACCGCACGATTGTATATGGCCAGATCGTTACCGGGTTCCATAAAAATAACTTTATCGAAGTCCTCGATAGCTCTGTTGTCGTCGCCTACTTCCGCTCTGATTAACCCGCGGTTGAAGTAAGCCGTCAGGGAATTGGGATTGATTTGTACCACCCGGTCCAAATCGTTCAGGGAGCCTCTGTAATCATTCAGATAATAACGAGCCAGAGATCTGTTGATAAAATAGGATTCGTTGTCGGGTTCCAGGTGGATGGCTTCGTTGAAATCACTAATGGCATCGGTAAAATTTTTGCGCAACAAATTGACATAAGCCCTCGAAGCGTAGGCAGGAGCAAAATAACGATCCACGGCCAGAGCCCGGCTAAAATCATCGACGGCTCCCAGCGTGTCGCCTGTTTCCACCGACAATTGTCCCCGGCTCATGTAAGCATACAGAAAATTAGGGTCTTTGCGCAATAATTCATCCAGGTCGTTGCGGGCTTCCCGGTGCTGACCGGCGTACATCCTGGAAATACCTTTATTCAGCATCAATCCTTTGTGTTCGGTGTTGAATTCCAGGCCCTGCTCGCAATCTTCTATGGCTGCCTCGTATTTTTTGAGATGCATACGGGCATAGCTTCTGACATAATAAGCCCTGACGATAAAGGGATTACGCTCGAGCGCGGCCGTACAATCTTCTTCGGCACTCAAAAAATCTTCGAGACTCAGCTTAGAGATCGCCCGGTACAAGTAAGGCTCTGCCAGATAGGGCTTTGATTGTATTACCCGATTGAAATACTGTATGGAAAGGATGTAATCTTCGAAATACAGGGCATTCCGGCCGATGATCATCATCCTGTCGGTGTTGATCTGCGATTTTGTCACAGACCACGGATTCAATAAGGTTATCAGCAACAGCAGAGCTGTTAGCAAGCCCCGGTTCACTATTTTATCCCCATCCCGGTTTGTCATGTATTGCTGTCTTCTGATATTTTTTTAAAATGCTCAGCGCAAAGCTCTGGTTTTATAAGTACATTCCACCCTGCCTTTTGCAATATTGTTGAGCTTTCCTTTGACCAGTTGCTTACGAATAGGATTAATACGGTCGGTGAAAACTTTGCCGTTCAGATGATCGTATTCGTGCTGAATTACTCTGGCCACATAATCTTCGAAGACTTCCTTGTGTTGCTTAAAATCGGTATCCTGATATTGTAACACAATTTTTCTACTCCTCGCTACATTTTCCTGAATACCCGGCACACTCAGGCAACCCTCTTCCAAAATTTCCGTATCCTCGGAATATTCCAAAATCTTAGGATTGATAAAGCTTCGGGTATAGCCGGAAAAAGAGGGTTCCTGGTCGGCCAGCGGTCTTAAGTCAACAATAAAAAGTCTGATGGGCAGGCCAACCTGAGGAGCAGCCAGGCCGACGCCTTCGGCCTGTTCCAGGGTGTCTTGCATATTGCTGATGAGCTCAGGGAGCCCGGGATAATCCGGCCCGATTTCTTCAGCCTCCTTACGCAAAACGCTTTGGCCGTATAAATAAATGGGTAGTTGCATAATTTATTTGTTAAATTCCATGTAATCCTGAAGCAATATGGTGGCGCTCACTTCGTCGGCCAAGGCTTTGTTTCGACGGTCTTTCTTCTTCAATCCTCCCTCCAGCATCGCTTTGTGAGCCAGCACGGAAGTGAAACGTTCATCTGAATACACCAATGGGATCTCCGGATATTTTTTTTTGAATTTTCTGACATAAGGCTCTATATAGCTCATGGCTTCGGAGGGTTCGTTGTTGAGCTGTTTTGGCAAACCCACCACCACCAGGTCGACTGTTTCTTCTTTGAGATACTGTTCGAAAAAGGCATCCAAATCCTGAGTCGCAACCGTTTTCAATCCGTTGGCAATAAGTTTTAAGGGATCGCTTACAGCTATTCCGCAACGTTTTCGCCCATAATCTATGGCCAGAATTCTTCCCATATCTTTTTAAAAACCAAACACAAAAATACACTAATTATTGTTCTTGCACAGGATTCCGGGCTCAAAAAAATCGGTTAAAGCCATTAAAAAAGCAATCTGATTAAATTAATCTACTGATTAATAGTGTAATAAACAATTATATCTGCAAAATTGTCACCAACAACTGCCACTTTGTCGCCAATATGCTTCAGGCACAAGATTTGTGAGTTATAGAGTAGTGATGAATAAAAAAAAATAATATAACTTTTAAAACTTACAGCTATGACAACAACTATCAGAAAATTTCAAAACCACTGGTTCCCGAGCCTGTTCAACGACATGTTTGATAAAGAATTCACAGTCAGTGCTCCAATTTGCACTCCCGCTGTCAACGTTATTGAAGACGAGAAATCCTATCGCATAGAAATGACTGCTCCGGGCATGACCAAAAAAGATTTCAGCATCAGACTGGACGAAAACGATGTTTTGGTGGTAGAAATGAAAAAAACCACCGACAAAAAGGAAGAGGACAAAAAACTCAATTACCTGCGCCGTGAATTTGCCTATACGGAATTTAAGCGGAGCTACTACCTTCCCGAAGATGTAGACAAGAAAAACATCAAAGCCAGTATGGAAAATGGAGTACTTAATATTGAACTCCACAAAAAAACCGAGGCTCAAAAAGCCAGCGAAGTAAAACGCATCGAGATCAGTTAATATATCTCTCGGGTATTAGTCCAAAGAAAACGGGGATCCTGTTGTATAAAACAGAGTCCCCGTTTCTATTTCTATATTCATGCAATGCTTTACCGTCCTATGCTTTTCTTATAATCTTCGAAACGTTTGACATTTTCTTTGCTAAGATTGATGTAGTTGGTAGCATTCTTGTTTTCAGGATCGTATTTCAATACCTCTTCAAACAAAGTAATTGCTTCTTTGTACTTTTCAGTGGCTTGGGTCATTGTCGATATGTAAGCATCTATGTTGGTACTGGAAGCTGTCCCCGCTATAGAGTTCGCTTCATTGAAAGGTTTGGAGGCTTCACGCATGAGTTGTGCACTCAACAAGCCGGATATACTACTGGCGTATCTGCTTTCAGGATAATTTTCCAGACCCTTAAGCAATACTTCTTTCATTTGTTCCACGTCTTCTCTATCCTTAAGAATTAGTGCTTTTGAGTAAAGAGAAGCATCGTCGCGGTATTTAAGCTCAATACATTGATCGTACAAATCCAGCGCAAGAGAGTCTTTTCCACACTGACGGGCCAGATTGGCGTAGTTGAACAAGAAGTTGCCGTCGGTGGGAGTATCGGAACGGCCGAAAGAGGCGTACTTGGAAAAATACTCAAAGGCTGTTTCGTATTCTTTGGCCTGTATCATGGTGAAACCGGCATACTTATGCGCAGATTCATAAAGACTCAAGGTGTAGATGTCGTCGGCAACACCTTCTGCACCGGAATTCAGGTATTTTTCCCAATAACCGATGGCCGTAATGTAATCTTTTTGATTATAGGCTATGTTCCCCTCGTTCTTAATTTTATCTGTTTCACTGGGCTCTTCTTGCGCGAAAACAGTGATCATGGGTAAAAGAGCCAAAAATAATAATGCAGTTTTTTTCATGTTGTCGTTATTATGATATGTGATGGTTAATAAAAGAACGCCCCAAAGGTATAAAATATTCTTCTCCAAACATGTGAAAAATTCTAAACAATACTTGACCATCTCTTACTTACATACTTTTTCGAAGAAAGCCGTTTATATTCGTTTATTTTTTATACCTTCGCAGATCAAAAAAAACCTTGATAAATAGATAATTACCAATTATATAAAGGATTATGACTTGGCTAACTGAACTTATTCAGAACGATTCCGTTGCACGTACAATTTTAATTCTGGCCGTAGTAATTTCGAGTGGTATTTACTTAGGCAAAATCAAGATTTTCGGCATCTCCCTGGGAATCACCTGGGTTTTGTTCGTTGGTCTGATACTGGGACATTTCGGATTCAGTATCCAACCCACGGTGTTACATTTTATAAAAGAATTCGGTCTGATACTCTTTGTGTACTCCATTGGCATGCAGGTAGGCCCCGGCTTCTTTTCTTCTTTTAAGCAAGGAGGAATCCGCTTGAATATGTTGGCTGTGGGGGTAGTTCTATTGGGAGTTTTAACGGTTCTGGGCTTTTTCTGGCTAACCGATTATCCTATGACCACATTGGTTGGAATTATGTCCGGTGCCGTTACCAACACACCCGGTCTGGGTGCCGCACAACAAGCTTACCTGGAAATATACCAAAGCAATGCGCCCGATATTGCGCTGGGTTACGCTGTTGCCTACCCACTGGGCGTGGTGGGTGTCATTGGCGCAACCATCTTAATACGCATCCTGTACAAAATAAAATTTCAGGACGAAAGCCGCCGTCTTCAAGAAGAATACGAACGCAACCACAATTCTTTCGTATTGGCCAGCGTAGAACTTATGAATCCCGCTCTGTTCGGAAAAACCGTTGAAGAAATTCACCGCCTGTCGCTTTCTCAATTTGTGATTTCTCGGGTTCTCAAAAGCGATCAACGCATGGAATTGTGTAACAATACCACCAAATTGGAAGAAAAGGATAAAATTCTAATAGCTACCGATTCGGGAGATCTTCAGGCAGTTATTGCATTTTTTGGAAAACGCATTGAGATGGACTGGGACAAAATTCCATCAGATTTGGTTTCGAGACGTATCCTGCTCACCAAAACCGACGTCAACGGAAAAACTCTGGGATCACTGCACTTAAGAAAACTCTACGGAGTCAATGTGACCAGAGTGAACCGATCGGGTATGGATTTGCTGGCCTCCCCCTCGCTCGTACTGCAAATGGGCGACCGTCTGATGGTGGTGGGCAGTTTGGAATCTATACAAAAAATTGAAAGCCTCCTGGGCAACTCTCTTAAGCGACTTAGAGAACCTAATCTGATTCCCATTTTCCTGGGTATTTTTTTGGGAGTTTTGCTCGGAAGTGTACCTATCCGCTTTCCGGGTATACCCCAGGCTGTAAAACTGGGACTGGCAGGAGGCCCGCTCATTGTTGCCATTTTGATAAGCCGTTTTGGCCCGAAATACGGTTTACTCACCTACACCACCATGAGTGCTAACCTAATGCTGAGGGAGTTGGGAATTACCTTGTTTTTGTGCAGCGTAGGCATAGGAGCCGGCGATCTCTTTGTCGAAACCGTTTTCAATACCCAGGGATTGAGTTGGCTTGGCATAGGTTTGGTGATTACCGTTTTACCACCGCTTATCGTTGGCATTTTAGCCCGCAGTGTTTTCAAATTGAATTACCTGGATATAATGGGATTACTATCGGGAAGTATGACCGATCCTCCCGCCCTGGCCTACGCCAACAGCAGTTCCGGCAGTGACCAACCTGTAGTTGCTTACTCCACCGTTTATCCTTTGACCATGTTTTTACGTGTCCTTTGCGCGCAGATACTGATTTTGATCTTTGCTTAAATGATCTATCCGCAGAATTTTGAAATAAAAACAGGCTTTGACCAAATCCGCCTTTTGCTACAAGAGCAATGCAGCAGTACTTTAGGTAAGGAAAAAGTCTTGGAAATGTGTTTTTCCGACGATTACAAAGACATACTCCTTGCCTTGGAACTCAGCGCGGAATTTTTGGCTGTATTACATGGTGAACAGACTTTTCCCGAGATTTTATTTTTCGATCTAAGAGCTGTGCTGAAACGCCTTCAGGTTGAAGGAAGTTATGCCGACCAAAAAGAACTGTTCGATTTAAAACGCTCATTGGACAGTTATCATAAGGTATTGCTTTTTTTAAACCACAAAGAACAAGCTACACTTCTCTATCCCAGGCTAAAAGAGCTTGCTGCCGGACAACAAACTTTCCCACGAATAATAGAACAGATAGACAGCATCCTCGATAAATCCGGCGAAATACAGGATCATGCCTCCCCGGAACTGGCACAAATCCGAAAAAAAATCTCCATTACTACAGCGGGCATCTCGCGCAAACTGCACATATTGATCAAAAAAGCTCAGGAAGAAGGCATCGTCGAAAAAGGCAGCAGCCCCAGTGTGCGCGACGGCCGCCTGGTGATTCCCGTTCCTCCGGCCCATAAACGCAAGATCAGCGGTATTGTACACGATGAGTCGGCCAGCGGTAAAACTGTTTATATAGAACCGGCCGAATTGGTCGAAGCCAACAACCAGGTCAGGGAACTTCAGAGCGAAGAAAAAAGAGAGATTCTCCGCATTCTGATACAATTTGCCGATTACATCAGGCCTCTGAACGAAGAATTGCTGGCTGCTTTCGATTATATGGCCCAAATAGACTTTATCAGGGCAAAAGCACTCCTGGCTCAAAAAATAAACGCCCTTAAGCCTCAACTGTCGGACCAAAGTGTCGTAAACTGGAAAGGAGCCATACATCCCCTACTCTTTCTTTCCCTGCAAAAACAAGGCAAAGAAATCGTGCCCCTCGATATTCAGTTGAACGAACAGCAGAGAATATTAGTGATTTCGGGGCCCAACGCCGGAGGAAAGTCGGTTTGCCTCAAAACAACGGGTCTTCTGCAATATATGCTTCAATGCGGCTTATTGATCCCGGTGCAGGAAAATTCGGTTTGCGGAATTTTTTCCAAACTTTTTATCGACATAGGCGACGAACAATCCATAGAAAACGACTTGAGCACCTATAGCTCACATCTGAACAACATCAAGTTTTTTCTTAAAAATTCAGACAAAAAGACCTTATTGCTGATAGACGAATTCGGCAGTGGGACCGAACCCAAAATTGGCGGCGCCATAGCCGAAACCTGTCTTGATCTCTTCAAGCAAAAGGGGCTGTTTGGCGTTATCACCACGCATTACGACAATCTCAAGCATTATGCCGAAGACAACGAAGGCGTTGTAAACGCTGCCATGCTCTACGACCGGCATCTGATGCAACCCCTGTTCCGATTGGAAATAGGCCGGCCGGGCAGTTCTTTTGCCGTCGAAATTGCCCGTACCATTGGCCTGCCCCGGGAAGTGATCGACAAAGCCACCGAAATAGTAGGCTCAGACCATATCGACATGGACAAATACTTGCAGGATATAGTACGCGACAAACGTTACTGGGAAAAGAAGCGCCTCGAAATCAAACGTCTCGAAAAAGACCTTGCTCAATTGACCACCGATTACCGGGAGCAGATGGAACTCATCAAACAGGAGCGCAAACAAATACTCGGTAAAGCCAAAACTCAAGCCGAACAACTGCTTAGCCGGGCCAACGCCGAAATTGAAGGCACCATCAAAAGCATCCGGGAATCCCAAGCCGAAAAGGAACAAACTAAACTACTGAGGGCCAATCTCGATAAATTCAAACAACAGGCTTTAAAAGAAGAACACGAAGCGGGACATTCCCTCAAACCCAAAGCCTCGCAAACAACTGCCCGCAAACAAAAAATACTGAGCAAACTGGAATCCAAAACACAGAAGAAAGCCGCTGTAGAAACGGAAATCAACTTTGTTCCCGGCGATATAGTCCATCTGAAAGGTCAAAACGTTCCGGGGAAAGTGCTCGAAGTAAAAGGCGGGAAAATCACTGTCGCATTTGGCAGTATCAAATCTACGGTCACCCCGGACAAATTGGGAAAAAGCAAGGCTGCCAAAATAAAAGACCTTCCGGACAAAAGCCTGGGACTGAAAATCAGTGAGGACGTTCATCGCATCGGTTTAAACTTTAAACAGGAAATCGACCTCAGAGGCTTGCGGGGAGACGAAGCGCTGCAACAGGTAATGTATTACATTGACGAAGCCGTCGTTGTGGGCGTTTCCAGCGTCCGCCTTTTGCACGGCACCGGTACCGGGGCACTGAGAACATTGATACGCAACTACCTGGGTACCGTCCCCGAAGTCAAAAGTTTCAGAGATGAGCACGTTCAGTTGGGAGGTGCCGGCATAACAGTAGTCGAATTTAAGCATTAGGCTGTGAAAACCTACCAAAAAACCGACTGGCTGCCCGTTACCAAAAAAGAGATGCAACTCAGGGGCTGGGAACAAGCCGATGTCGTCTTGTTTTCGGGTGATGCTTATGTAGACCACCCCTCTTTCGGGGCCGCCGTGGCAGGGCGTCTGCTGGAAGCCTGCGGAATGAAAGTGGCCCTCGTACCGCAGCCCGACTGGAGAGGAGATCATCGCGACTTTACCAAAATGGGGAAACCGCGGTACTTTTTTGCCATTTCGGCCGGTTGCATGGACTCTATGGTCAACCGCTATACCGCCAACAAACGTCTGCGTTCCGACGATGCCTATACGGCCGGAGGTTTGCCGGGAGCCCGTCCCGACTACACTACCATCACTTACGCCAACATTCTGAAAAAACTCTATCCCGAAGTTCCCATAGTGATTGGAGGCATAGAAGCCTCCATGCGCAGACTCAGCCATTACGATTATTGGTCGGACCGCCTTATGCCGGGCATTCTGGTCGACAGCAAGGCCGACCTGCTGGTCTACGGCATGGGCGAAAAACCCCTGAAAGAAATAGCCGGACTTTTGCTCTCGGGAGCTCCCTTCGAAGCGTTACGCGAGCTCAGGCAAGTCGTCTACCTGAGGCAAGCGGGCGATACAGTAGGCAAGGAAATATCCTCCTGCATTCAATTGCATTCGCACGAAGAATGCCTGAAGAGCAAACGTAAACAGGCCGAAAATTTTCGCGTCATAGAGGAAGAATCCAACAAAATGGAGGCTTCCGTCCTGATTCAGCGCGTCGGGGAAATGGAAATTGTGGTTAACCCGCCTCATCCACCCCTTAGCAGCGAAGAGCTCGACGCCAGCTTTGAGTTACCCTATACCCGCCTGCCCCATCCCAAATACAAAGGTAAGCCCATTCCGGCCTACGAAATGATCAAATTCTCGGTCAACCTGCATCGGGGTTGTTTCGGCGGTTGCTCCTTCTGCGCCATCGCCGCCCATCAGGGTAAATTTGTGGTGAGTCGCAGCAAGGAATCGGTACTGAAAGAAGTGAGCCTGCTCAGCCAAAGAAGCGATTTCAAAGGCTATCTGAGCGATTTGGGCGGACCTTCGGCCAACATGTATCGCATGCAGGGGCAAAACCCGGAGATTTGTCGAAAATGCAAACGTAATTCCTGCCTTTTCCCGAAAATCTGTTCCAACCTCAACGTAGACCACCGGCCCTTGCTCGATTTATACCAAGCAGTAGATGCCCTGCCCGGCATCAAAAAAAGTGTAATAAGCAGTGGCATCCGCTACGACCTCTTGCTTTACTCTTCACAACAAGCTTTAAAATCAGGCAAATATGATCAAACCGCCATTAAAGAGGCCGCAGACAAAGATAGAGCTGCGCAGGAATACACTCGTCAACTGATCGAAAAGCACGTATCCGGCCGGCTGAAAGTAGCACCGGAACATACCGAAAACAGCGTATTAAACTCTATGCGCAAACCCCCGTTTTCACAGTTCATACAATTCAGGGAAATCTTTGAACAAATCGAGAATCGTCGTCTGTGCGAACAGCGAAAAAATCAAAACTTTCGCACAAACGAACCTCATAAAAACCAAAACCTCCCTTCAACTGAATCTCTTAAAGGCGAAAGTAAAATCAAAGGACGTCAGGAACTTGTACCCTATTTTATTTCCTCCCATCCTGCCTGTAGCGAAGAAGATATGGCCGAATTGGCCGCCAAAACCAAAACGCTTAATTTTAGACTGGAACAAGTGCAAGACTTTACCCCTACGCCCATGACTCTGGCCACAGAAATGTACTACACAGGACTGAATCCTTACACGCTCAAACCTGTTTATACGGCAAAAACCAGAGAAGAAAAGCTGGCTCAGCGGCAATATTTCTTTTGGTACCGCCCGGAGGATAAAGCTTCTATTGTGAAAGCACTCCGGCGTCTGAAACGCGTCGATCTTATAGAAAAACTTTACGGCAAAAGACCGGGAAAAGTATAAGCATCCTTAAGTAAAGGAGCCTGTGCGTCCTTGGGAGACAAGATGAGTTCATCTCCCGTAATGGGCCAGGGTATGCCCAATTCGGGATCGGCATAAGAAAGACTGCCCTCGGCCTGAGGAGCATAGACATTATCCACTTTGTAGGTAAATACGGCTTCGGGGCTTAACACCAGAAAGCCATGCGCAAAGCCCCGGGGAATAAAAAATTGTCTTTTGTTCTCCTCCGAAAGCTCCACGGCTACGTGTCGACCAAAATGCGGAGAATTTTGCCTCAAATCAACGGCTACATCAAGCACTTTGCCTAAAATAACCCGTACCAGTTTGGCCTGGGAATATTCCCCTTTTTGAAAGTGCAAGCCTCTCAGCACTCCGCGCGTTGATTTGGATTCATTATCCTGTATAAACCGGATGTTGCCAACGTTCTGTTCAAACAGTTCCTGTTTGAACACTTCCGAAAAATAGCCCCGGGCGTCGTTATAGACTTTGGGTTCAATTACCCAAACACCGGGTATGGCCTGCTGTATGAATTTCATCGTTTGCCGTACATTCTTTCGTAATACTGCTGATAATCGCCCGAAGTAACATCGTTTACCCAGTCCTGATTTTTCAGATACCAGCGTATCGTTTTTTGTATGCCTTCTTCGAATTTGGTTTCGGGATACCAACCCAATTCATTGCCTATTTTGGTGGGATCTATGGCATAACGCATATCGTGCCCCAGGCGGTCGGCCACGTAGGTAATCAAATCGTAATTGATACGTTCAATGTCGGTCTTTAGTACGGAACGGTATTCCGGTTCTTTTTCCATGATTTCGCGAATGGAATCTATGGTCATTTTGACGATTTCGATGTTTTGTTTTTCGTTATGTCCTCCCACGTTGTAGACCTCGCCGGGACGACCTTTACGTATTACCATTTCGATGGCTTTGCAGTGGTCTTCCACGTAGAGCCAGTCCCGGACATTAATCCCTTTTCCGTAAACAGGCAGAGGTTTGCCTTCGAGTATATTTTTGATGATAAGAGGAATTAATTTTTCGGGGAAATGATAAGGGCCGTAGTTGTTGGAACAACGGGTAATGGTGGCAGGCATCTTAAACGTCTCCACATAAGCGTTGACAAACAGATCGGCACTGGTTTTCGAAGCGCTGTAGGGACTGCGGGGATCCAGGGGTGTTTGCTCCGTAAAATAGCCGTCATCACCCAGGCTTCCGTACACTTCGTCTGTAGAAACCTGATGGAAACGAACATTCTCTTTCCATGCCGGATAACCCTGCGAGTCCTTACCGGTGGTCCAGGCTCTCTTGGCTTCATCCAGTAAATTTTGAGTACCCAGAATATTGGTTTCCAAAAATAATTGAGGATTTTCGATGCTGCGATCAACGTGACTTTCGGCAGCAAAATTCACAACCACCTCTATGGGATAAGTTTCAAACAAATTTCTGACCGTTTTTTGATCGCAAATGTTGCCTTTGACAAAAATACAGCCTTCCCCGTCCACATCCCCGGCGATGGTGCCGTAATTCCCGGCATAAGTAAGAGCATCCAGAATTATTATCCGGATATCGGGGTAATTAGCCAACAAATATTTTACGTAATTGGCTCCGATAAAACCGGCGCCACCGGTGACAAGATAAGTTTTCATACCAAAGATAAAATGTATTGCCCGTAGGCTGTTTTATTTAATTTTTCTCCCAGTTTTCGCAATTGTTCATTATCGATCCAACGGTTACGCCATGCTATTTCTTCGATGCAAGACACGTAAAAACCCTGGCGATTTTGGATGGTAGCCACGAAATTGGAGGCTTCCAGCAAACTGTCGCTGTTACCTGTATCCAGCCAGGCGAAGCCGCGGCCAAACAATTCCACCTGCAAACTGCCCTCCTTCAGGTATACTTTGTTCAGGTCCGTAATTTCATATTCTCCTCTGGCCGAGGGTTTAAGCTCGGAAGCAAAACGAGTGACCCGCTCATCGTAAAAATATAGACCTGGAACGGCGTAATTCGATTTGGGCTGCGAGGGTTTTTCTTCGAGAGACAAAACCTTGCCGTTTTCATCGAACTCAACCACACCGTAAGGACGGGGATCTTTCACGTAATATCCGAAGATACAGGCTCCCCGTTCAAGAGCAACAGCACGTTTTAACATCGAGGAAAAGCCCTGGCCGTAAAACAGGTTATCACCTAAAATCAGACAAGCCGGCCCTCCGTTTAAGAAATCCGCTCCCAACACAAAAGCCTGAGCCAGACCATTGGGCTGCTCCTGTACTTTATATTGAAACGACATCCCCAGCGATTCTCCGCTGCCGAGTAATTCCCGGAACATAGGTAAATCTCTGGGAGTTGAAATCACCAACACTTCGCGTATGCCGGCCAACATAAGTGTAGACAAGGGGTAATAAATCATGGGCTTGTCGTAAATAGGCATGATTTGTTTGGAAATAGCGATTGACAAAGGGAACAATCGGGTGGCGCTTCCGCCGGCTAATATAATTCCTTTCATTGTGGGTTTTTTAGGTTTTGCGAGAAAACACAAAGATAAGCATACACTTAAATATTGCAAACTTATGCCCCTGCTTTATTTCCTTTTTTGAAGGAATGTTTCGTGCATATTTATTCTAAATTATTGTTTACATTTGCCCCGGTGCAAGGAGTACATTTTACTTCCATCTCCGGCATTTTAATCCTTGTTTAAACTTTTTGATTTTATTCTTTGTTATTCAATTATTCACCCTTTATTTAAATCCTTATGAGTTTTATCGGAGAATTTAAAAAGTTTGCCCTCAAAGGCAACGTAGTAGACATGGCTGTCGGTATCATTATCGGAGCTGCCTTTAGTAAGATTGTATCCTCTGCGGTGGCTGATGTCATCATGCCCCCTATTGGGTTGTTGGTAGGCGGTGTCAATTTTACCGACCTCGTCTGGAAAATCAAACCCGAAACGCTGGACGAAATGGGCAATGTAATTGCACCTGCCGTAACGTTGAATTACGGTAATTTTCTGCAAGTTACCCTCGATTTTCTGATTGTTGCTTTTGCCGTTTTCCTTTTGGTTAAATTTATAAACGAACTGACCAAAAAAACGGAAGAACTCACCAGGAAAAAACAAGCTGAAGAAACGGAAGCTCCCGCAGAACCCGTCCAACCGGTTATGTCCAAAGAAGAGAGTTTATTGACCGAAATCCGCGATTTATTGGCTGAAAAAATCAAGTAAAAGAACAGCCTGAATAAGGTCGAAATTCAAAGAAGGCAAAATCTCTATAAATCACTAATTTTAAATGGATTATAAGAGATATCCCGGTCAAAGACTTCGACTTTTTCTACTTTTTTCAGATAAACAACAATTTTTGAAGTTAAAGGCAGTACAAGAATCTCATAGGCCGTCTTCATTCCAGTTTGGGTTAGCATCAACATCAACAGGTCCGAGGGCGGCAATATGCCTGTAAAAGCTATACTGAAAAATATCAGGGAGTCGACACCTTCACCGGCCAGGGTAGATACTATGGCCCTAAGTGAGAACCGCCTGCCCCCGTGACGCAACTTCATTTTACTCATCACAAAGGCATTTAAAAAAGAGCCGCATAAAAAAGCTATGAAACTGGCCAAAGTCAATCGCAATGTATTACCCAAAACCTGCGAGAAAGCTTCCTGATGATGAAAATTAACCGAGCCGGGCACATGAATACTTAGCTGAAAAATGGCTACGGCCAGAAAATTCATTAAAAAACCGCTCCAGATAATCAAACGGGCTTTACGATAGCCCCAAACTTCGGAAATTAAATCGTTTACGATATAAGAAACAGGGAAAATCAACAAGCCTGCGGTAGCTTCAATTTTTCCCAGAGCTATGGTTTTTTGTTCCACTATGTTGGCCACGATCAGGCAAACCGTAAAAAGCAAGCCGCAGAGCATGTAGGCTACAGACAATTGTCTTTTCATAATCTTGTTTTTAACGTGGTTTTCAAGCACACGGAGCTGCAAAATTAAGAAATAAATCTACAATTGCTTTTCTGCCAGCAACAATTGTTCCGGACTGCCTATGTCCATCCATTTACAGGCACTCTGATCCAGGCCCAGTATAATATGCTGACGGGCCAAGCGCAAATAAACATCGATTATGGAAAAAACACCTTCTTCCTCCATTAAAGGAAAAATGGAAGGTGAAATACAATGTATGCCCATAAACCCCACAGGATGTAAGGCTTCTTGTTGTCTGGAAATTATTTGTTCCCCGCTTCGCTTGTTTTCCCAACCACAGAGTAAATTGTGTTGATTAAGCAAAAAACATCGATTCTTAAAATCGTTCCGAACGGCCAGCACCGCCAGAGGATACTGCCCGCCGGTTTGAAGTTGGTCTTGAGTCTGAGGTTGAACCTGAGATTGAGGCGGAACAACCTGAGATTGAGGCGGAACAACTTGGGATTGGAACCGGGCTTGAACTCGAGGCTGAGGCCGGGTTTGAGCTCGAAGCTGAGGCCGGGCTTGAGTCTGGGACTGAAAAGGAACCGAGAGCAAGCCCAACGCCTGTTCCATAAACAATTTCAGATCGATATCACTTAAAACATCGACGTTGTGTACCAAAAAAGGCCCGTCTTTTAAGAAGGCCGCCATTTTTTTCAGGCCTCCTCCGGTTTCGAGCAACAAGTCCCTTTCGTCCGAAATATCGAAAGAAATACCGGGTTTACTCAGGGCGTAAAGCTCCAGGGCTTTTTCCACCTGGCCGGCAAAAGCATGTACATTTACCACATATTCCCTGATACCGGCCTCGTACAGTTTGTCCATTACCCGGTAAAGCATGGGACGTCCCTGTATACTGACCAGGGCTTTGGGCTTATCCAGGGTGTGAGGATATAAACGGGTACCTAAACCCGCAGCAAACAAGACCGCTTTCATTTCAGATGCATTGAACGACAAAGATAGGGAAACTTAGACAAGTAAGTTTCCCTATCCCGGCGAAATGCTTATTCACGAATCAATTTTTCGACCCCTGAAACTTGCTCATTGACTATGCTGATTATATACATTCCCTGAACATAGTCGTCCAGCGAGAATTCAAAACGACTGTCTTCAGCACTCAGGTATTTGATTTGTCTGTGCAGAATTTGTCCCGTCATGGACGAGATACAAATGGTTGTTTCCCCTTCTATGCCGGAAGTTTCCAGTACAAAGCCCGAAGCGGAGGGATTGGGGAATACACTGAAACTGCTGGTCGTTTCCTGCCCGTCAAGACCGGATTGTCCATTGATCTGCAAACTGCTCCCAGCCGATTCCCCGCAACAATTTACAGCCCTAACCGAAATAGTGCCGGAACCCAAATAAGGAATATTCAAACTCAGGCTATGACCCTGCACTGTTTTTTCCCAATAGGGAGGCAATACCGTCCAGATATAAAAAGCGGCATTAGGAACGGGTTTAATGGTATAGGTATAATTGCCGGCCACTACCACCATACTGTCGCCGTAAATCGGGCCGGGAGCTTCGGGCGGAGCACAAACCGCCAGACTCAAATGAAGGATACTGTCGCAGCCCCATTGATTCTGCAAAGTATCTGTATAAATGAATGTCCCTGCTTCCTGATGCGGTGGCAGATTGAATCCGTTCCCTGTGTAGGACTCACCGATACAGACACTGTCCGACAGTTCAACATAACTGCGTGCCAACAACTCCAGTCTGAGAATCTGCAAGGTATCGGGCGCCGATTCGGCATAAATAGTGTCGTAATAAATGCCTGCCTCGGTAATCGACTGCCCTCCAAAGCTGTAAACATCGCCCCGACAAAGAGCAATTCTCAGACTGTCGACTATCAGTTCATTATGGTGTTGGGCAAGTACAACTTCGTAAGACATAGGCTCGTTCGAAGGGCTGTTATCCAAAATATGCAGGTAATTGACAGCCGTTGGGTTCGTGGCTTCGGCTTCCGGGAGCGAACTCAGCCAGACATTCCTTGCCGGCAATTCCAGGGCATCTTCCATGCGTTTCACAGACAAAACCTTAGCTTGCCCATTCAAACCCGGATGAGCCGTCCTGAAATAATTCCAACCTTCCTGAGCCGGAAACAAACTGAAAATCAAAAGGCTGTCCGCATCCCAGGGGCTGGTATTAAACTTCAAACTATCCGCTGCATAAACAGGAAAGTGCAAACCCTGAGAAAGGATTAGAGAATCCGGCCAATGCAGGCTATCACAATGGCTATTGATCAAAAAGTCGCTTTGATTATCGTCCAGTTCATCGTAAGCCTGCACCAGCCTGTATAGAGGAAGTTGTCCGGAAACGGATAACAATGCAGTATCGGGATGTTTAAAAGGATCCTCGTGCAAAGTATTGAAATGAAAAGAATCGATCAATGCCGGTGCATTGCCTTTGAACCACCATATAAAGCTGCGACTTTGTCCGGGAGCCAGACTGTCGATAGAAATACTATCACCGGCGATTGGCAATATGCCGTTGTTTTGCTCCCAGCCCAGAAGCAGCAACTCGCCCGGGGTATTGTTGACGGGGTGAGTCAAACTGATTTCCCTGGCCACACCCGGACCGTGGTTTTCAATGATCAAACCCAAAGGAATATAATGCCCGGCCGTGTTCAAACCTTCTCCGGGCGGCAAGACCGTTTCGGAGGGTGGCAAACCTGTTTCAGACTTAAAAGGCAAAAAATAATTAAGTCTGCACAAAGGCGAAGCTCCGGGATAAATACCCATGGGATACAGCAGATTTACAACTGTCTGTTCACTGAGCCTGTCGACATATGAAAAGCGTCCTCCCAGCAAATAGGGCCCAAGGTAATCTTCCGGTATTTGAGGTTTTGCGAAAATCCGGAGTAAAGCCATATTATTGGAGGTAGCTCCCACGCTGTCGGGCAGATAATAATTGATATCAAAATAATGGTTGCAGATAATACCCAGGCTGTCCTTGAGTTCTATTTCCAGTTGTATTTGCTCCAGAATTGAAGAATCCTGCATGTTATACAGGTTTAGAGCTGCGTCAATACCGGCCCTTTGCATACTTATGCTTTGTTGAAAATTTTCGGAAACTTCGCTGCTGTCCGATTCCGTTGTCAGACCAAAACGGAGTTGAAGTTCATCAAAGGCCCGGGCGGGAAAAGAATAACTGCCTCCGGCAATAATGGTATCGGCAGTGGTCTGCTCCTCCGTGCCGCTTGTGATACTTCCCTGAATACAGACATCGTCGAGACAAAACGTACCCAGTTTACTTTCCGCACTCCATCCGTAAAAACGAAAAACCAGCGTATCCGGCCCTGTAACAGACAAAGCACAGGTGCTATAGACAGTACCTGAAGTCGTTAAGCTCATATCTTTCAATTCAAGACTATGATCTTCCAGAACCATGATTTTATCGTCTTGTTTATCGTAAACAAAAGACAAATTTGTCGAGAACTGATCCCTGCCGGTTCTGACGGCACAACGCCTTATACCGGTTCCCGAGCGCTCAACCAGGAAAGAGAGCCTGTCGATGTGCAAAGAGTACGACGGAAGCACACAGATACTGAACTCATAGTATTGATTAAGATCGATCGTTCCCGTAGCGGGCAGGCTGTCGATCTCGGCCCTTGGCCAGGATTTAAACGAAAAATTCTTGCTCGAACTGGGATCTGTTGCCAGACCCCATACGGAATTTTCGGCCACAGCTTTGAACGGAAAAAACAGCAAGCCCTCTTGCTCAGGAGGAGGAGTCGGATCTACCCGGCCGCTGCTTTTGTTTACTAAATCAAAAGTATAAGTAAGTGAAAAATTTACCTGAGCGCTCATGGCTGCACTCAGACCCAAAAGGCTCAAACATAAAACAATATGTCTGAAGAATTTACGATTAATAAATAGCCTTTTATCAGAATAATTAATATTAATGTTTTTCATTTTGGAAGTGTATTAATTGGTTTGAATTTATCTTTTGATAGCGCAAACTTAATATTAATACAATTACCAAACAAACATTTTAAAAAGGATTTGTGTTAAATAAAATCGTAAAAGACTGGCGGGTTTCTTAAAAAGAGCGCAATTCTTTGACCGTCAACATATGGACAAAACAGCTATGAATTTCCCGCAGTGGAATAGGAAGATTCCAATCCTGCATAAGCTCATCGATCAAATCGAGAGCCGGTGGAATGCTTTCTTTAAAACCCGGTTTCCTTTCCACCACACCTCTAAAGCCGAAAGCTGCCAAAGCCTGCATTAAGCGCAACAAAACCGCCGAGTGAAAATAATGAAGAAAATCCCCCGCCCTGACATCGGCTTTTGTTTCCAACAAAGAAACATAGTATTCCAATAATTCTGTCCTGGAGTTCCTGGGCAAATACGATTTGGCATCGTACAAGAGTGAAGCGGGATCGTATTGCAACAAACCTCTGCGCCCTCCTTGGAAATCAATAAAATAGGGCTCATCCTCCATTACCATAATATTGGCCGTCTGGAAATCGCGAAACAAAAAATAATCCGAAGGAGCCGTCTGCAAAAAATCCACCAGGCTGCGGAAATCGTTTTCCAGGGCCTGTTCGTCAAAAGGTATTTTAAGCAAACGCAAAAAGAAATACTTAAAATAGTTCAGGTCCCAGTGCATGGCATCCCTGTGAAAAGAAGCACTTGGCGTGGATTTGGAATAGTCAATGCAGTCTTTTCCGGCCAATTGCATATCGAGCAGGCAACTCAGGCTCTTTTTATACAAAAGGAAAAGTCTTTCGGGAAAACGGGCAGCCGGTTTGTCTTTGACAGGAAACCATTCGGAATTCAAAAGCGAGAATAAACTTTGATCGCCCAAATCCTGCTGTAAATACACAAAGCTATGTGGATCGTCCGCGTAAATTTGGGGCACAGGCAAACCGGCCCGGTAAAAGGATTGAGCAAACGAAACAAAGGCGGCATTTTCCCTAAGATCGGCGTTCCAGACGCCAATTATGCTGGCTGGAGCAGGAGCCGGCAAATAAATACGATAATACCGACGATAGGATCCGCAGGCCGGCATTTCCTGCAAGCTCGATATTTCCAGGCCAAAATGTTGTTTACATAAACGAGCCAGACTTCTTTCAGTGTTTTTTTCCATACTAAATGGTTCAGGGAGCATCGTCCGGCAACAAAAATAGCTATTCTTTTCGAGCAGAACAGCAGTCCGCGGTTTATTTGACAAAAACCAAACTGCTGGGATTCAAGCCAACGCTCTCGAATCGAAACTTTAAATTTCCCTCTGCAGAAAAACACAAACAATCTCCCCAAAGGGTATAATCGTAGGCATCGCAGATGTACACATCGCCGGAATAGGGATTTACCTCTATGGCATAGGGGCGTGTGATAGGAGTTCCGTCCGATATGAATTGATCTGAAATTATTGTTTCTGTCAGACAATCAAAGACCTTTACAGAGTTTTCTCCGCCTTGTACCGAATAATGGTAGATATAAGCAGTGTCGTTGTGTATGGCCAGATTCCAGGCCGGAATGTCATTAAATACCTGCACAACCGAATCCAAGCGGCTATCTATCCGGCATAAACTAAAAGGAATATCCAGCAAATTACCCCGGAGCACCACGTAAATATCGCCCTGACTGTCTACCTGCATCCGGTATGGATTCAGCCCTGTTTCTATTTTTTTTATTTCACGAAAGCTGAGCGGATCGACCACCGAAACGCTGTTGTCGAAATAGGGATTGTCGAGGCCGCCGGAATTGGACACATAAATTTTATTGTTTGCCAGGCAGATTCCGTCCGGATTCCGTCCGCAATTCACGTAAGCTTCTACTTCGAGGCTGGCGGTATCGATTCTGGCTAAGCTGCCGTCGAAAGAACAGACATAGGCTTTACCGTCCAGAAAATCAATGTAGCGAGGCTGTCTGGCCTGCCGGTTTTCGTCAAATAAAGGAATGCGCTTTATTGACAATCCGCTGTAGAGGTCCAGCACCTCAATTTGCGAAGACAAACTCACTACAATATACAGTTTGGATCCGTAGGCCTTCATATCGTTGCCGGTATCGCCCAAACCTCTTTTGTTCAACGATCTGAACACATTTTTATTCAAGCTTTTCTGTTCAAACGAATAATAAGCCAGGGTAGAATTATTTAAATTCATCAGGCCTTCGGACAAAATCCAAAGCCCACGACAAGCACCCTGGTCCAGGCCCGGCAAATCGCCGTTGGTTTCGGGCCGGTCTTCCATTTCACATGAAAGGGTCAGTAAAACGGTCAGCAAGAGCAAGCCCAAAACTGCAAGTCTTGTAACTAATGCCAAAACAGCAGGCAGAAATCTTTGTTTACCGACTAAAAACAAGCTTCGCCCTGAAAGAACGTCCCGGCATGGGGTAATTTCGAATGATTTCATACTGTTTTCCCGTTAAATTGAGCACTTCAGCACCCAGCGTCATTTTGGTCTTAGCCAAATTAAAAGACTTGTTGAGCGAGATTCCCTGATCGGCATAGGCCGGCATACGATTCAAAGCATAATTTTCGAAGCCCGAATAGCGAATGCCCGAATAAAGCAAGTTATACGATAATTGCCAGTCAAAGGCCCGTAGAAGCAAAACGCCCGATCCGCTGTGTTTGGGTGTATAAGGCAATTGATGTCCGTAGGCCCTGCTTTCGGGATCGGTCACATTCAAAACCGACTGCAAGGTATAGCTTGCTCTAAGCGCAAGGGCCGCGTTCTTACCCAAAGAGCAAGCCCAATCCAGACTAAAATCCGCGCCTTTTATGCTGACTTCTCCCAAATTCAGCATGGTCCATATAAAAACATTTTGCGTAGGGTAGGCCACAATTTTGTTTTCTACCCGGTTGGCATACACATCCAGGCTAAGGCTAAGCTCCTGTCCGGGCAGCGGTTTTGTACTCAGGCCGGTACCCAGGTTAAGCTGCCGGGTGTTTTCGGGAATCAGATCGGGATTACCGATACGTCCGTAATACAAATCGTTGAAACTGGGCATTCTGAATATAGATTTATAGAAAGCCCTCACGTACCAGCCCTGTACAAGCCTCAACGACACCGAAACCGAAGGTGTAAGTTTGCTGTAATCTGCTCCCTGAGGCCCCGCTCCTGCTTCTTCCATAATCCGGCAAAATAGCAAATTGCCGCTCAAATTCCAGGCGCCTGCCGAAGCTTTCCCGGCCAACACGGTGTATAAACTCAGGCGCTGAGGACGGTTTACAAGAAACTCTTCTGAAAAAAGCTCCTGCATGCTGATATCTTGCGAAAAAACCAGGCTGAATGCCGATTGGGGCCTATACTGTAGAGCTCCGCTCAGGTAGGACTCCATCTGCCGGTACTCTGCTTCGTCCCGACCGTCGGAATTCAAAAAGGACGGATCGAGGTAGTGGGTATAACTGCCGTTTATTTTGGTATTCAATCGCAGACTCCAACTCGGATGCAAAAGGCTTTTGTAATGCCCTTGTATAAAACTCTGCTTATCCCATAGCCTTTGACCGGAAGAATTTTCCGTATTATAATAGATGCCGGCTCCGGGCAAACCCCGCTCCGATTGATTGTAATAGAGTTTAACTGTGGCCTCGGAACCTTTGGTATTGCGCCAATACCAGGAAGGCTCCAGCCTGAATTGGCGGATATCCGAATTCCGGCGACGTTCTCTGCTGACCAGATCCCCTTCGGAACCATAGTACATTAAATAGGGATAATCTCCCCGCGATTGCAAATAATAAACATCCAGGCTGAGAGAGTGCCGATCGTTAAGCTTACGCTGCAGCAACAAAGAGGGATTCAACAGGCCAAAAGAGCCGCCTTGAAATTTCAATCTCAGGTTTTGTTTTTTACCGGGAGCAAAACCGGGTTTCAGGCTTTGAAGCTGCAAAAGACCGGCTGAAGCAAACAAACGGGCAGGCTGAAATATATCTTCGGTTTGTCCGGTACTCAGGCTTATGCTTTCCAGGGCATCCAAGGCAAAACGTCCCAAATCTATCTGCCCGTTTTGCACATCCGTCACCGGCAAGCCGTCGTAGGAAAGGGCTGTATGATGCGCCCCCAGACTGCGGACGGAGATGGTTTTGAGTCCGCCCAATCCACCGTAATCCTTCACACTGACACCGGTGAAAAATTTCAAGGCATCGGCAAGCTGCAAAAATGGCAATGCCTGAAAAAGACTGCTGTCCATTTCCTGAACGAGTTTGCCCTCTTGTACTTTTGCTTTGGATTCCCGTCCCAGCACCGTTATTTCTTCAATGGTATATTCCTGAGCCACAGGATCGGTCAGGGCATACAATGCAGTACCCCCTGGCAAAACAACCGACAGCGCAAAGGCTAAGCAAATCAACACGGGCTTAGCTTCCAACGAGAAGCTGATTGCTTTTTTCATCTTACGGTAAATTCAGCGATCCGGCGTCGCATGTTGGTCCATGCCGAAAAAAAGGAAAGCCTCTTGACGGCATATTCAGCAAACAGGTTTTCTGACTTGGTCTGTTTTCCCGACCTTCCCATCCATAAGCATAGACAGTGGTCCTGAGCGGAATAAAAGCCGGGTTGAGCCCGGCTCCGGCCTTACAGCAGCGGGACTGTTCCGGATTTACACCGGATTCCCTTTTTGCAGCAACAAAGATAGGGTATTTTTTGAAAAACCCCGTTTTACGATAAAAAGATTACTCAACGCATCACCGCCTGAATGGCATCGCCTTTGAGGGTGCGGGCAAATTTCCGGGGAGAAACCCTGACAGGCTCTTTCATAAATTCCGGAATATTGTAGGATTTCAAAAAGCCTAAGTGAAAATCGGGATCCTTTTGGGGCAAAATAAAAGGTTTTCCTGCCCTGCCCTGCTCATCGAAATAGGCTATGTAAGGACGTGTGTATGAACCATCGTCCCTGCGGGTGCTGAACACCATCCAGCGTCCGTTCGACGACCAGGAATGATAACTTTCGGTATCCTTGCTGTTGACTTCTTCGAGCGAACGTATGGTGTTATTTTGAAAATCGAGCAAGTACAGATCGCTGTTTTTGTGCCAAATGTGGAAAGTGCCGTATTCGGCCATGGAAAACAACAGATACCTGCCGTCGGGCGAGATCCTTGGCAACAAAGCGCTCATTCCAATGGATTCGGCATCTATCAACAAACGCGGCTCTCCGAAAGTTCGCTGTTCGATATCGAAGGGCACAGAAAAAATATTGTATTTTATCTCCTGGTAATAAGTAGCCAAATCGCTTTCACGGTCTCCGGTCCTGCTTTCAAAGCGGGCAGAAGAATAATACAAAGTCTTGCCGTCGGGCGACCAGGCAGGGAAAGTTTCCAGCGCAATACTGTCGTTCTGTATGATACTTACCTGATTCCTTTCAATATCGTACAAGATCAAATCTGAATTCCGGTCCAACACTTCCACTTTCTGAATATCCTTGGAATGAAACAGTTGATTGGTATTGTTCACCGAATAGGCGATCAGTTTTTCGAAAGGATGCCAGGCCGGATAAACTCCACCCGAAATCAATTGTTCGGTTTTGAGATTTACCTTTCGGGGTACTCCGTCGCAGACAATCAAGGTACCGGCGTGATGAGCCCGGGCATGAAACTGCATATTGTCGGTTTGGTAATTCTGATAAGAATGGCAGTTGATGCATTGAAAATCTTCTTTTTCGGAAACCAGGTTGTTGTTGTATATGTCTTTCTCCCAAAAACTGCCCAAATGCCGTTGCCGTATACAGAGATTCTCGTATAAAACATAAGAAGGCTCAATCAGGCGATAAGAGAGGTACTCGTCGATGGAATCGGCGGCTATACTGTTGGTAAAAGGTTGATAGCGATTCCATTCTCCGTTTTGTCGAGCATATACTTCCACGGAATATTTTCCGGACTTGTTGGCCTCGAGCAGGCTTCTCCATTTTTTTTCGGGAATCAATACTTTGGGGCCTTTCAGCACAAAAGAACCACCCCGATCTCCCTGAATCCCGACCAATATCTTTTCGGCAGATACTTCGACTTTAAAATTCAAGGGGGCGATATTGCAGGGAATAATCAAATTCCTGTAATCCGGACTGATTGTAACTTCTTCGTTGAGTTCGGCATAATCATTGGGCAGAGTCTGAGTGCAGGACAACATCAGAGCCGCAACAAACAACACTGTCCATAAGCGATATAAAAACGTTGACATCATCTTAGTTGGTTTTTAAGTCTTTAACAAAACAAAAATAATACCAATAGCTTTTTTCAAAAGACCTTTTAACCAAGGCGGCCAACATCTCTTCTGTTAAATGCGTATTGGACTCGGTAAGGCGTTTAAATTCATCAAAACGCTGCAAAACCCGGGGATCCATTAAGTTTATGAGATCACCCAGATCTCTTTTTTCGAAATAGGCCAGCAACAAGGCTGCTTCCTGTACATGCCGGGGCAAAGGCAGGTTTTTGTTTACATAGACAAAAAACATCGGCCAGAATTTGTACACCGATTTGGTGGTCAGTATCGACGACATCGACCATTCGAGCATTTCGTCGGTACCCGATTTCAAATTGCAGAAATGATTCAGGATGGCCAATTCAATTACCCGCTGGTCCTGACCCAGCAAGTTTTCGTACTGAGTCAGAGCCAGCAGGGTTTTATATTGTTTGTTCTCCAGCAAAAGAGCCGGATCATCGAGGTACACCCGGTGCTCCGAAGCCCATTTTTTGTAAAACAAGGTCTTCTCCAAAATGTGAATGTATTTCCCGGCCAACTCCATTTCCCGGTTGAGCAGGGCCGACATCATCATAAACCGTAGGTTCTCCGGACGAGGGCCGAACAAAACCATATTTTCCATATTCCAACGATAGGAATAATTCAACAGGCCATAATAGAAACAATTCACAGGCGCCCCAACAATGGTGTTGCTTACCAAGGTGTTTTTAGTGTGGAAGGGCTCATCGGTATTGGGGAAGGTGAACATTCTTTCACAGAGCTGATTTTTATTGTACAGGGCTATATTTCTGTAAATCACCAACAAACGATTGGGATTATCGTTGGGCTTACGAGCCAGTTCCAGCACTTTATCCCAATCTTCGTGCGAAATGGCCCTTTCCATGGCCAACTGAGTTTCAAAATTAAGGTCCTTGTACGAACCTGCCTGCACAAACGTAATACCTAGTACAAAAAACAGCGGATTAAGCCACCAAAGCGGCCGACAGGAGTCCTTTTTGACAAAAGAAAGTAAGGCCAGTCCCAATAAAAGCAAAGAACAAGCCACCAGCGCTGTCCACATCCAGGGAGTGTTGGGGTAATCGTACACCGGCAAGCCGTAAGCAAAAAGATACTTCGGATTGATGTTTTGTCCGGACAAAAGAAAAAACAAAGGCGGAACAGCCAGAAGAAAAAGCAGAAGCAACAACTGCCTCAACAAGAGTTTTGTTTGATGTTCGGTTTCGGTTCGACCGGCAGCAAACAATCCGACCCACAAAAGCAAAGCTCCCAATAAAGCGTAGAAACCGAAGAAGGGATAGCCCAGGAGAACTAACGTTAGCAGGATTAAGATTCTTGCCCGGGTTCCGGGAAAAAAACGAGCAACAAAAAGAGGCAATACCGCCAGTATCATACCCGCCAACTGGGATAAAACCGAGTATTTGGCCACAAAAATACTGTATTCCTGCATGCCGATGTAAAGTAGGGCCATCGACAGAGGCAGCAGACTCAGCAGCCTGAGATGTTTGGGTAAATCAAAGGCCCGGACCAGCATCCATTGCCAAAGCAAAAGCAGAGCCGTCAGTATAACGGCACCCAGCCGGGGATAATAAAAAAACTGAGTCAGAAACTTTCCCGCGTACTCCAACAATCCTCCCGGACTTTGAAGGTGCTCGTAAAAAAAGGTCTTGTCGAACAAAAACAAAGTCAATTCCTGCAAGCGGAACATCAAATCGGCCTTATGTATCCCAAGGAACCAAAAGCTGTACAAAGCAAACAGCAAACTGCCTGTAATATTGATCCAAGTAAAAGTTCCGGCCGGGAGTTCCGGCCGGCTAACTTGTTTTTTGCCGGGTTTACTGCTTTTGTTCCGCATATTCTCTGTTTAGAAAGGAGCAAAATTCTTGTTCGAAACGGGCAGGATTGCCATACATTCCATTTCGACCAACCATTGGCTGCGACAAACAGGGGCCAGCACATAAACTTGGGGAACGTTGGGTAATCTATTGTTAACCAGGGATTTTACCAACTCGTAATCGGCTATATCACGCAGATATACAATAGCATGAACCAAATCTCCAAATCCGGCACCGGCCTCCGACAACAAAGCTTCCACATTTTCGAACATCCGCTGAGTCTGTGCCTGAATATCCATGGGATACAAAGTCCGGCCTTGATTGTCGATGCTGGCGGTACCCGAAATGATCACGTGTTTTCTGTCGCCGTATTCAACGACCGTGCCCCGCTCAAATGTAACACCATAAACCTGGGTGGGACTCAGGTGCTCCGGAGCATACAGAAATTTCTGCTGTTCTTTTTTGAGCCCTTGCACCGCATAAGCATCCATAAACACCAGATTCGAAGGCAAATAATGCCTGCCCTCGATGCCGGTACTGGAAACATAATGCGTGTCCTTGTTCAAACCTTCCTGTTCAAAGACTTCACGGCGGGCTCTAACCATACCCTCGTAATTGATATCCACCGCCTGCACGTAGACCCAGGTACGAAGTAAATGTTCCGCCATATTCAACTTATCGCGGCCCATCAGTTCTTTTAAATCGTTAAACAACTTGAGGGTCTGGGCGTAGGAGCCCGAGGACAAATCGTTCAGTCCGTAATAATAAAAATGCTTGTAGGCAGGCCTGGTCAAAGTAATTACGTCACTGTCCACATCGATACGGCCTTCTTGTACAAAATAGCACCACAAGGCCATTTTGCTGCCGTCCAAAGGAGGCTGCCCTACCAGCGATATAGCTACGTCCGGCTTATCGAAAAGCGTATACTGGTTACAGGGATCGCTCAAAAAATATCTTTTCCATACGGCTGTGGCCGGAGAAATTTCCTGCTTCAGACTTTCGTAGGCTTTCTCAAGTAAATCCAACTGAACCGAAGCATTCAGGCCGGATACTTTTTTTAAATTGATCAGGGCATGGTATTCACGCGTCCCATTGTTCGTGGCCGGCGAAAAGGTGGCCAATTGTATTTCGCTGTATTCTCTCGAGAGTACTTTATACTCCATATTACCTCTATTGTTGTTATTTTAAAAAAGCAAAAATACAGGATATTTTTTGATTTATAAACTACCTTTGTGGGCTTATCAAGCAAAAATCGTCCAAAAATAGGTCATTTCCCTACCAAGGGTTTACACCAACAAAAGTCCGGTCCCCAACAAATGGGCAGCCGGGTTCAAGTAAAAAACAGATAATTTATGAATAAACCGCTTATTTCCAAAGCTTTCAACCCTGATAACTTTCGACATCAAGGCCATCTTCTGGTAGAATTGTTGGGGGATTACCTGGAATCGGCCCTGCAAAGTTCAAAACCTGTAAATCGATGGAGAGACCCCGAAGATCAGCTTACATTCTGGCAGAACGATTACAAAGAGGGCGACAGAGAACTGGGACGTTTTTTCAAAAATCTGATTGACAGCTCTTTACATATGCACAATCCCAAAAACATGGGGCATCAGGTGGCAATTCCTGCTCCGGAAGCCGCACTGGCCGGGCTGTTGACCGAACTGCTCAACAATGGAACCGTAGTTTACGAAATCGGAGCTCCGGCAGTAGTGTTGGAGCGTGTCGTATGTAAACAACTGGCTCAGGAAATGGGCTTCGATCCCGGCAAGGCCGACGGCTTTATGACTTCGGGAGCTTCGTTGGCGAATCTTACCGCCCTGATGGCCATACGCAATATCAAGGCCGGTGAAGATGTCTGGAACAAGGGAAATAACAAACAATACGCCCTGATGGTGTCTGAAGAAGCCCATTATTGCATAGATAAATCTTTGAGGATCATGGGTCTGGGCGAAGCAGGCACTATTCGCATACCTGTGGACGAACACTACAAGGTGCGTGTAGAAATGCTCGAAAGCGCTTACCGGGCAGCCCGCGACCGAGGCGTCGAAATACTGGGAGTAATTGGTTGCTCTTGTTCCACTTCGACGGGAACTTATGAAGAACTGGAACCTCTCGCCGATTTTGCACAGGCTCACAACCTGTGGTTCCATGTGGATGCCGCACACGGCGGCCCTGCCATATTCTCAAAAAAGCACAGGCATCGTTTGAAAGGCATTGAACGAGCCGACTCTGTAGTGATGGACTTTCACAAAATGATGATGACCCCTGCCCTTTCTACGGCCATTATTTTCCGTGAAGCAAAACATTCTTACCGCAGTTTCAGCCAAAAAGCACAGTACCTGTGGGAAGAACAAGAAAAAAAATCCTGGTTCAATCTCGGGCAAAGAAGCTTTGAATGCACCAAGCTGATGATGAGTGTTAAGATATACACTCTGCTCAGACAATACGGTACGGCTTTGTTCGAAGAATACATCGATTATACCTACGACCTGGCCCAGTCTTTTGCCGGTATGCTCAAACAAGAAAGCGATCTGGAACTGGCCCTGCAACCCGAAACCAACGTGGTTTGCTTTCGTTATAACCCGGGCAAGCTGAGCAGCACAAGCTTAAGCAAACTAAACAGCCTGATTCGCAAGAAGTTGATCGAAGACGGAGAATTCTATATCGTGCAAACCCAGCTCAAAGATGATATCTGGCTCAGAGTAACCCTGATGAATCCCTTTACCACAACCGTGGAACTGCGGGCATTACTGGAGAAAATCAAACAGCTCGGCAGGCAGCTCGTGTCAGAGCAATAGTGGAAGTGCCACCGGATAAAACCGGCCTTTCCAAAAACAGTATGTTAGTTTTCCGATTTTCCGGGACTGACCTTGTCGAGGATAACGGCTCCAAGAATGACAAAACCCTTTATGACTTGCTGCCAGAAAGGAGAAACGTTCAACAAAACCAAACCATTGTTGAGCACCCCGATAATCAACGCGCCCACCACCGTACCGGCAATGGAACCTTTGCCCCCACTCAGGGAAGTGCCTCCAATAACAACGGCGGCTATGGAATCGAGTTCATAACCGCTGCCCGCGTTGGGCTGGGCAGAATCCAATCTGGCTGTAACCATCAGCCCGGCCACGGCAGACAATATTCCCGCCAGGGTGTACACCCAGAGGATGATTTTATTCACCTTGATGCCCGACAACAAACTGGCTTTTTTGTTGCCTCCGATGGCGTAAATATAACGTCCTGTGCGGGTTTTGAACATAAAAAAAGCAAAGAAGGCCACGATCAACAGGGCCACCCACACCGGCATAGGCACTCCCAAAAACCAGCCGGTACCCAAAAAGGAAAAACTCTCGCCCAGACCCGTAATGGGGAAACCCTTGGTGTACAACATGGTCAATCCCCTGGCTATGGTTAGCATGGCCAAGGTAGCCACAAAAGGCGGCACCTTGAAGCGGGTGATCATCCAGCCGTTGAAGGCTCCCAGCGCAGCACCGATAAGTAAAGCGGCCAGTATACAGCCCCAAAAGGTAAAGCCCACGTAAAGGTCTGCTGCGGGAAAGCTGAAACCGTTTTTGCTCAGTCCGGCCGCCACAGCACCGCTCAGCGCCAGAATGGAACCCACCGAAAGATCGATGCCTCCGGTCAGAATAACCATGGTCATTCCCACCGATATACAAAGGTTAACCGAAACCTGGCGCAAAACATTGAAAAAATTGTCGGTGGTGGCAAAATTTCCCGAAAGCACGGACATTACTCCCACCATCAGCAGTAGAGCGACCAGAGGTTTAATTACCGGTTTGTCTATAATGACTTTAAAGTTCTTTTTCATAATCACTGCTATTTAGGCCTTATCGGGTATTTAAGCCTTATCGGGTAAGGCTGCTTTCAATAAGGCTTCTTCAGAAAACTCGTCCCGTTCAAAACGTCCGCTTAACCTACCCTCGCAGAGGCAAATTATTTTATCGGACACAGCCATAATCTCCGGTAATTCAGAAGATACCACCACCAAAGCCATGCCCTGGCCGGCCAAATCGTCCATCAATTTATAAATTTCATTTTTGGAGTGAATGTCGATGCCCCGGGTAGGTTCGTCCAATAATACAATGCCGGGCTTAGTCAGCAACCACTTGGACAGAACCACTTTTTGCTGATTGCCTCCGCTGAGTTGAGAAGCCAATTGTAAACCGGAATACGATTTAATTTCCAGTTTGCTTCTCATTTCTTCTGCTGTTGCCCGTTCTTTTTTAAACGAAAGCAGGCCATGTTTCAAAAAATTTTTAAGAGAAGCCAGAGTTGTATTTTGCTCGATCGACATGTCGAGAACCAGTCCTCCGGTTTTTCTGTCTTCGGGAATAAGCGCCAAGCCCTCTGCCACCGCGGCATTAGTGTTATTAAATTTAACTTGCCTCCCTTTGACAAACACCCGGCCCTCCACTTGCTTGCCGTACAAACCAAACAAGGCTTCCATCAATTCGGTCCGTCCGGCACCCATCAAGCCGTAAATACCCAATACCTGGCCGGCATACACTTCAAAACTTATGTCTTTCAGGCGGTATTTGCCTTCGCGCAATGGGTCCTTGAGGCAAAGATCCTTGACCGCAAGCATGCATTCCCCCGGGCGATGTTGTTTTTTTATAAAAAAATCCTTGCGTTCCCTTCCGACCATCTTGCGCACCAATTCATCCACGCTGGTTTGTTGTATCGGGCAAGCTTCGATAAAACAACCGTCTCTCAACACAGTTACATAATCAGCCAGCAGTCTTATCTCGTCCATTTTATGAGTGATATACACTACTCCCACTCCATTTTCGGTGAGTTCCCTTATCAGGCGAAACAATATTCCGGCCTCCTTTTCGGACAAGGAAGAAGTGGGTTCGTCCATAATCAAAACTTTGGCGTGAAGAGACAGAGCTTTTGCAATTTCCACTATTTGCTGCTGACCGGGTCTGAGGTCTATGACCAACTTTTCGGGACTTTCGTCGAAATGCAATCTTTCGAGCAAATCGACCGTATCCCTTTTCATTTTGGGGAAATCTATCAATCCCAAGGCATTCAATGGCTCCCTGCCTAAAAAAATATTCTGGGCAATATTCAAATAAGGAACCAGATTCAATTCCTGATGTATCATGGCTATTCCCTGCCTCTGGGCATCGGCCGTTCCCGAAAAGCTTACCGGCCGGCCGCAAAGCAACACTTCTCCCTGATAGTCGGAATACACCCCCGACAAAATATTCATCAGAGTTGATTTGCCTGCCCCGTTTTCACCGACAATGGCATTTACTTTACCTGCATAAACCTTAAAACCGACATCGTCCAGGGCCAACACGCCGGGAAACTGTTTGCTGATGTGCCTGGCTTCGAGCAGAATTTCAGAATCGGACTTATACATGGAACTGCCTTAACTCAGTATTTCGATTTTATAGGGAATCAGCACCAGTTCTTTCAAGGGCAAATCAGTGATATTTACCTCGACGGCAGCAACGAACTCTATTCTGACTCCGGGGCTGAACCGTTCGCTCAGAGGAGCCAGTACCTCCTGAAGAATTTTTTTGTTCAGGTACGACGACAGAGCATTAAAATCCATCGTGTTTTGAAAATCGTCGGGGTTGAACCAGGCGGAGGCATCGCGAGCCAGGTTACTGAATATATTTACCAAGGGAATGGTCGCTTTTACATCCCGGTTCAGGATCAGGTATAGATTATGTTCATCGACAGAGGAAATTTCGGCTTGAGCCTGCATTACAAAGAAATAATTGGAGCCTATGCCCAGCACTTTACCCTGCCTTTCGGCATAGGATTTGGCGTCGCCTTGCAAACCTGCGAAAAACTCTTCGCAAGGAATAGCGTGCCGAACCAAATCCTCCAGTTTGTGTTCCCAACAGTAATCGACCACCTGAGCGGGATTGAATTCTTTGAACTGTTCTTTTAATTGCCTCTCACTCAGCGACTCGGTATAAAAAGAAAAATACAGAGCAAGGATAAAAGCCACCAGGGCAAGGATGATTTTTAAACTTTTTCGCATCACCTATTCCAGTTTCTCAAATGCTCCGTACTTGTGCACATTTTCCGGCGTAACCAATTCCACGGCCACCGGCACTTTTTTCTGGAAATTACGGTCACCCTTAAGATACCGGTCGGCAAATTCCGCAGCAGTACGAGCCATGGTTTTGGGAAATTGCATGCCGGTAGCTTCCATTTTACCTTCTTTGATGGCATTAACGGCATCCTGACTTCCGTCAAAACCAAAGACCAGAATACGGCCGGCCTTGCCTGCTGCCAGGATGGCCTGATAGGCTCCCATAGCCATAGCATCGTTGCCGCAAAAGACCGCATCAATATTCGAATGCGCCTGCATCATCGACTCCATTACCTCCATAGCTTTATTCTGATCAAAATCGGCTGTTTGCTGGGCCAGCATGACCAATTGAGGATAATTATCCACCACACTATGGAAACCTTTGGAACGGTTCCAGGTATTGTTATCGCCCACAAGACCCAGTATCTCTACGTAATTGCCTTTGCCGTCGAATTTCTTTACAAAATACTGTCCCAGGGCCACGCAACCCGAAAAGTTATCGGAAAGAATCTGAGAAACGGCAGCTTCTGAGTCGTTGATTTCCCTGTCCATACAAAACACCGGGATGCCGGCCTTTTTGGCAGCTTTTACGTTGACCACCGAACCGTTGGCATCGGTAGGATTAAATAAAACAGCCTTATAACCCGAGGACAAAATATTGTCAAAATGTTCCGTTTCTTTCGAAGGATTGTTTTGAGAATCAAACAATACGGCATCGTACCCCAATTCAATGGCTTTTTCTTTGGCCGTCTCACCCAGAACGACAAACCAAGGATTATTGAGCGTTGAAATCACAACAGCTATTTTGTCTTTACCCTTCACCTTCTTTTTACCTCCCCGGCAAGAGCTTAAGCCTAAGCATAAAGCAAAGAAAACGACAGCCGCTAGTAGTATGGCTAAGAAATTGTTTTTCATCGTATTGTTTATTTAAAATCTACAAATACTACTCTCATCGCCCCGGGGAAATTTTAACGGTGGCGGTACAAATCCCAGCCCAGGTAAGTATCAATAGCTTCTTCGAGGATATCAGCCACTCGGCTGCGACACATAGCCACGTGATGTTCAAAACCGTTTTTGCATATAAACCTCATCAACTGCTGAAGATTATTTACTTTTGTAACGGCAATGCAACCATCCATGCCATAGGGCTCGTCGGTAATTTCGCCTTCACCCAGGTAAGCCTTGATCAGGCCGAAATTGTCGTCGGTCGAAATCCTGAAAAAGGAGAAATCACCCGCAGAAACTTTACCTTTGACGGCGCCAAAAGTGGCTTCACTGCCCAACACACTACCCAATACACCCAATGTTCCCAGTTCTAACGGGTTCTTGACAAAGCTTTTGGGGAAATTACCGCAATGCGTGCAAACACATTTATCGTGTTCACGGGCAAAATTATTGTTCCAGTCGGCCAAAGCTGCCGGTTGACCCGAAGCCAAAGTGAGCATATACATAGAAATGGCCCCCGCAATATCCGTCTCGCAGGCGCTGGGTATGAGTTTTTCGCTCATCATACTCATGCTGACGCAAGCCGCGCAACCATAGTTTTTTTCGAGCGAATCCCAACACTGAATAGCCGTAGCGTCCACTTCGTTTTCTTTGATCCAAGCCTCAACGGCCAATCCGAATTTAGCCTGAACTTTCAGTTTTTCGGCAAATTTCTCAGGAACCCGGGCATAAGCCTTGATTTCTTCGACACGTTGTTTAAGCTCAGCCGAGTTGTTGTCGTACTTATTTGCAGCCGCCATTATCTCGGACAAATCCACCGGAACCACCGTGATGCCGCTAGCTTGCAAGATTTTTTCGCTGGCCCTGACGGTTTGGAAACCGGCCGGACGAGTACCGATGGCACCGATGCGGGCCTTGTGTAAACCACGAACCACGCGACAAATCCCGGCAAAATAATCCAAATCGGCGGCAAACTCTTTGCTGTCTATGGCACAGGTATGCAGAGAGGTCAGGCTGAAAGGAATATTGTATTGATAAAGGTTGTTGCAAACCGATATTTTTCCGCAATAGGCATCCCGTCTACTGTCCAGGCCTACCTTGTCGTTATCGTCGTCGCAGGCCTGTACCAAAATGGGAACCTTGAGTTCAGCCAGATCCAAGGCGTTAATAATACCTATTTCGAAACCGAAATTGGGCAGGGAAATCAATATTCCATCGATGCAGTCGCGGTGTTCCCTAAAAAGTTTGGCGCATTTGATGCCGTCTTCCCGGGTTTCGATACTGCCGGTGGCTGTTTGACTTTCATCGAGAATAACGTAGGTGTGACCGGCTTTGGTAAGACTTTCCAACAAAGATTTTCTCACGTCTTTGGCCAGGGCCGAGTTGAAATAATTACGGGTGCCTATTATGACCCCGAAACAAAGTTGCTTTTTGTATGACATAGTTGTAAGGTTTATAAAATCATTTTTACGGCTTGTTGCCAGCCGGCGTATAATTGTTCTCTTTGTGCAGCATTCATCCGAGGCCTGAGTTGTTCCTTCCGGATTTTGAGTTGACTCAGTTGCTCCAGGCTCCGGACCCGGCCCTGGGCCAAAAAATTCATATACACGGCGCCCAGTGCAGAAGCTTCTTCAATGGGACTTACGTTGATGGGGGCATTTAGCATGTCGGCCTGAAACTGCATCAGGAAACGGTTTCGTACCGGACCTCCGTCAACCCGGAGCTCTTCGAGTGTTGTCCCGGCCTGACTGAGCATCAGATCTACCAGATCTTTTACCTGATAGGCTATGGCCTCAAGGCCGGCACGTACTAGGTGTGCTCTGTTGCTGCCACGGGTCAAACCGCATATAATAGCTCTGGCATCGGGTTTCCACCAGGGCGCACCCAAACCGGCAAATGCCGGAACAAGATAAACTCCGGCGTTGTCGTCAACGCTCAAAGCCAGGGCCTCGCTTTCGGCAGAGCCGGTCAACAAGCCGAGCTCGTCCTCCATCCATTTAATGGTTGCTCCGGTGCAATGAATATTGCCTTCGAAAGCGTAATATGTCTTTCCCAGGGCGGCAAAAGCCACCGAAGTTACCAAACCTTCGGGAGCCTTCAGAGGAGTCGAACCTATGTTGACCATCACCGAGGAACCCGTTCCGTAAGTAGCTTTACCCATTCCCGGGGTAAAGCAGCTTTGTCCGACCAGGGCTCCGTGAGAATCGCCCAGTACTCCGGCTATAGGTACAGCCCGGGGTAACAGACCACGAAAGTCTGTATTGCCAAACACTTGATCGCAAGCCAATACCCGGGGCAGCATGGATTCAGGGATACCAAAGAGAGAGAGAATTTCCCTGTCCCAACTCAGGCTGTGAATATTATACAACAAGGTACGGGAGGCATTGGTCTGGTCTGTGGCATGTACCCGGCCTCCGGTCAGATTCCAGATAAGCCAGGAATCCATAGTGCCCATACGCAGCTCTCCGGCCCTTGCCCGCTCCTTCAAACCCGGAATTTCCTCCAGTATCCATTGTACACCGCTGGCCGAAAAATAAGGATCAATAATCAAACCGGTTCTGGAACGCAACATCTCCTCGTAGCCCTTGTTTTTGAGCTCGGCACAAATGGCCGCTCCCCGCTGGCATTGCCAGACTATTACCGGACTGACAGGCTTGGAAGTGGCGGCATCCCATACCAGCACACTTTCGCGTTGGTTGGTGATGGCCACCGAAACAATGTCGCCGGGAGCTACTCCGCTGTTGTTTAATAAGACTTCAACGCCCTTATATATGTTTTCTATAATTTCTGCGGGATCGTGTTCCACCCAGCCGGCTTTAGGATAATATTGACGGTGCTCCAGCGAGAGGCGGTGCCTCAAACCGGCTTGATCGTCGAACAACAAAAACTTGGTTGCCGAAGTACTCTGATCTATGGCCAAGGTGAATTTTTCGGTCATGCCCGGAGCCAGTTTAGAGCGGTTTTAACTATACCTTCGGCGTCGAGACTATAATGCCGGAAGAGTTCCAGAGGGGTGCCGGCCACTGCATTTTCGTCGGGCACACCCAGTATTTTTACGGGAACCGGATGGTGCTGTACCAAGGTTTCTGCCACCGCAGCACCAAGGCCTCCAAACATGCTGTGTTCCTCCACCGTGATAATCCGGCCGCTTTCTTCGGCTGCCTGCAGCACTGCTTCAGCATCGAAAGGCTTAAGGCTGTGCATATCGAGCACTCCTGCCTGTATGCCGTGCTCGCTCAACTTGCGCGAAGCTTCCAGGCAGTGATATACCGTTTCTCCGGTGCCAATGAGCGTCAAGTCTTTACCCTTGGCCAAGCGGATGGCTTTGCCGATGGTAAAGTCTATTTTATCGTTGTCGTGAACGTTGGGTACGGCATTACGGCCCACACGAATGTACACGGGATGCGGATAATCCATCAGAGCCATCACCAAGCGGCGGGTTTCATAAATATCGGCCGGCAGCACTATATGCATACCGGGAAAAGTCCTCAACACGGCAATATCGTGCAGACTGTGGTGTGTTGAGCCCAGGGCCCCGTAGCTCATTCCCCCACTGACGCCCAGTATCCGCACCGGATAATGGGAATAAGCCACATCGACCTTGACTTGTTCCAGGCTACGTGCCACATAAAAACAAGCAGGCCCGCAGACAAAAACATTCTTGCCGCAAGATGCCAGGCCCGCACCGATGCCTACCGCGTTTTGTTCGGCTATACCCACTTCGATAAATTGTCCGGGTAATTCCGAGGCAAAGTCTCCTAAAGTGACGGAACCCCTTGCATCGCTGGTAACAACAACAATATTTTTATCCTTCCTCGCCATTTCCAACAGCGTATCAGTAAACATTTTCCGGCAGGGTACAGTATTTGACATAGGATTCATTCTAATGGGTAATTTTTTCAATACGGGAATCTATTTCTTTCATAGCCAACTCAAATTGCTCGGAATTGGGCACCCCGTGATGCCATTTGGCTATATTTTCCATGTAAGAAACGCCTTTCCCTTTAATGCTGTGGGAGATAATCAGTTTAGGCTTGTCTTTGACCTTTTCACTGCGTTCAAAACAATCCAGCAGAGCTGCTATATCGTTTCCGTCTGTTTCGAACACTTCCCAGCCGAAAGCCTTCCAACGCTCAGCCATTGGTTCAAGAGTCATCACGTCTTCAGTTTTACCGCTGATTTGCAGATGATTCCGGTCGATGATGGCGGTAAGCTTGTCCAAACGGTAATGTCCCGCGGCCATAGCGGCTTCGTACACAGAGCCTTCGCCCTGTTCTCCGTCGCCCATAAGCGCATAACAGCGGTAGCTGCTTTTGTCCATACGGGCTGCCAGAGCCATTCCTACAGCCACCGACAAACCATGACCCAAGGCACCGCTGTTCAGTTCAACTCCGGGCACCTTGCGGGTGGGATGTCCGAAGAGCGGAGAATTAAATTGGCCGAAGGTGTCCAAAACGGCATCGGGGAAAAATCCTCTGGCCGACAACACACAGTACAAGGCTTCTACACTATGCCCTTTACTCATCACAAAACGATCGCGCTCCGGCCAGTCGGGACGAAGAGGATCCAGTTTTAACACTTTGAAATATAAGGCGGTCAATACCTCAATGGCCGATAAAGAGCCGCCTGTATGTCCGGCTTTGGCTCCATAAATAATTTCGAGGGTCCTTTTGCGAACAAGCTCCGCCTGCAACGTCAACTTCTGAATCATACTTAAGGGTTATTTGCTCCATAAAAGAAGCTTCAAAGGTAAACAGAATTATCGTATGCAAAAAGACAAAAAAGCAAAATCTTCACAAGCCGTTCTGCAAGCTTGTTTGTTTTTTGTTGTATGCTTCCATGGATTCGTACAACACTTCTTGTATTTTGGGCCTGACATCCAGTTTCGACAGTAAATTGTTGTTTCTGTCGGGGTGTACGCGATTACTCAGGAAAATATAAATCAGTTCATGAACGGGATCCACCCAAAAGCAGGTTCCCGTAAAACCGATGTGTCCATAGGTTTTTCTGGAAGCCGAAGGAGCTACCTGCTGAATCTTGTTCTTGTTGGTTTCTGCTCCGTCAAAGCCCAGCAAACGGCGGCTCAGACTACTGCGTTTCGAAGTAAAATAACGCAGGGTGGAGGGTTCAAAAAAACGCACGGAACCGTAAGTGCCCTCGTCCAGAAAAAGTTGTAAAACCTTCACTAAGTCAGAGGCCGAAGAAAACAGACCGGCATTTCCGGCAACTCCTCCCAAAAAGGCGGCAGCCTCGTCGTGAACATATCCTCTCAGCAACTGTTTCCTAAGACAGGTATCCAAGGTTGTAGGAGCTATGCGTCCGGGGGCTATCTTTTTGAGGGGTTGATACATGGTGGTTTCAGCCCCTAAGGGGGCAAACAACTCATTTTCCACCCATTCGTCCAGGGTTTTTCCCAGCAAAGTTTCGGCGGAAAAGCCCATCAGAATAAAACCCAAGTCACTGTAGGTATAGCGTGTGTTGTTCAGAAGCGAAGTCTCCGCAATGATTTTACAAACACTATCTCTAAACGAAGCATTTACATAAAAATTTTCTGCAGCCTGGAGCGAATAAGGCCCTTTATATTCCCCCGACACCAATTCCGACCTAAAACTGAAATTAAGCGGAATCCAACAAAACTCATCAAAACGCATTGGATGCAGCGAATCGGGCTTGGTCGAGAGAAAAGGTCCGGGATAGCTGGTGGTATCCAGCAAATATTGATAAAAAGGAACAAAAGGAGATAAGCGGGCCTGGTGATACAAAACGTTGCGGTAAGTAAGATGTTCCTTATCGGTATCGCGCAAAACAGGTAAATGATTACTAAGAGGCTCATCCAGCTTGATTTTCCCCTGTTCATACAAACTCATGATCGCCGGTGTGCAAACCAGGGCTTTGGTCAGCGAAGCCAGATCGTACACGTCGTCCGTATTGGTTGGCCGGCTGCGTTCCGAATCTATCCAACCGTAGGCTCTGTTCCACACTACTCTGCCGTTTTTGGCCACAACTACCTGACAACCAGGCATCGCTCCCTGATTCAGTGCGTCTTCTACAATGCTGTCGATTTTACTCATCACCGGAGCACTCATACCGCTTTCTTCGGGGATACCGTAGGATAAACGGGTTTTTTCCGTTTGCAATCCATGTCCTGCAGGATAAACGGTTCCGATGGGAGCCGGCAACACTCCCCGCAGGGCTGTTCCGCCGAACACAGCCTGGGCGGCCGCTTCCTGAGCGGGCAGACTTTCCTCGTAAGCACAGAGCACGGCATCGGGTTCACTCAAAGCCCGGTCGAACACCTGCATACGGTAGGGCGATATAAAATAACAAACGCAAAGATTGTTCAATCCGTTGAAACGGCTGAGCCATTCTATCTGATTGGTATTGCCCGAGTAAACGCAAACGATGATTTTGTCGTATTGGCCAAAGGTTTGTTTCAGGTCCCTTTTGTCCAGTTCGTTGCCGGGCATCAGCGAAAAAGTCTCCAGAGAACTGTAGTTCCGGAGCATTTTCACAAAAGGAGTTTCCGCCGGCCTTTCCAAAGAGACCACGGCCAAGGACTTTCGCTCCAGGTGTCTGAACGGTAACAAGTCCTGCCGGTTGCGCAACAAAGTGATGGAATTCGCATACATATAGCGGCTCAGACGTTGAACCTCGGCCGTATTCAGGCGTTTCTGCAAAGAGCTTGTGTCTGCGGGTTTATACTTATTAAGCCCCAGTATATATTTATATATCAATACCTTCCGGCATTTTTCATCGATCTCTTGCTGACTCAGGGATCCCTGTTCAATGGCCGACAGAATAGCTTTTACATCGGCCGCGGGATTGGGGGGAGCCAACAAAATATCGTTGCCGGCCTGCAATGCCCTGACACAAATATCCCCGCTTTGTGTAGAAGCGCCTTTCATCCCCAAAGCATCGGTAATACACAAGCCGTCAAAACCCAGTTCTTTTTTGAGCAAGCCCTCAATAACCGCAGCCGATTGCGAGGCCGGCAGCCGGACATCCGTTTCCAGCGCAGGCACCGACAAATGTCCGGTCATTACGCCCGAAACACCTTGCCGGATCAAATGTTTGAAAGGAACCAATTCAAAACTGTCAAGGCCTGCTCTTGAACGTTGGAGTCCGGCCAGCTCCAAATGCGAATCCTCTGAAGTGTCGCCATGTCCGGGGAAATGCTTCATAACAGCCATCACTCCTCCTCTTTCGAGTCCTTTTGCGTAAGCTGCGGCATAAGCCGCCACACGTTGAGGATCAGAGCCGAAAGACCGGGTATTGATGACCGGATTGGCCGGGTTGGTATTGATGTCCACCACCGGTGCAAAATTGATATGGGCTCCTATCAGGCGGCATTGTCTGGCCATTTCCAAGCCGTAATCGTAGAGCACGAAAGTATCCCTGAGAGCTCCCAGCATGGTGTTTTTAGGAAACGAAGGCGTACCTTCCAGACGCATAGCCAGGCCCCATTCAGCATCCATGGATATCAACAAAGGTACTTCGGCCAGGGACTGAGCCCTATTAGTCGCCAGAACCTGCTTTTCAAGCTGGCCTTTATCAAATAAAAGCCCCCCTACTCCCGTTTGTTGAACCAGTTCTTCGATTTTTTTCTCCCAGGCTCCGTCACCGGCATTGACTATAGGCATCAACAACTGGGCAACTTTGGCTTCGGGACTCAAGTCTTGCATCAGGGAATCGGCCCATAAAGAGGCGGCACGGTATTTTTCTTTGTCCCTGAGTAAATAGGGTCTTGTGGACGATCCCAGGCTGGAAAGGCCTACATACCAAAAAATCAACACCAAAATCCATCCTTTATTCATACATACTCCCTATTTTGGACAGCTTCGCCCCAAGTGTACAAAACCTGTCTGTTTTTGCGCTGCGAATATACGTTTTTTCAGACGCTCCCAGGCTTGTTTTTCCGGTTTTACAGCTAAAAAAACTTATTTTAATCCCTTCTCAATAGAAATAATGACGTACTTTTGCACAAATACAGAATCTTACATGAGAAAATACCGTTGCGGTTGTTTATTGGGGCTTTGTTTACTGGGGATCTTTCTGTTTTTTCCCCAGAATAGCGGCGCAGCAGGCGACCAAAAATCCAACCGCTTGAATGAAACAGGCTTGTTTTTTTCCTCTAATTTGAAAAACGAGCCCTGGCAACAAAGCCAAAATGCCCAGGCTTTTTTTGCCGGACTGGAAGACTGCCGCAGTTTTACTTTCGGTGTCTTTCAAAATATGCGACTCATCAGAGGCATTTATTATCAACCGGAATTGTCTTATGTGGTCTACAACGGCCGTGAAGACCACCGCCTGACCATGATTTCGCTGGTGCCCGCACAAATACAGTTGGGATATCACTTAGGCTGGGTAAGGCCCTACGTCTCCGGAGCCTGTTTTGGCAGTGTGGTCGTCGCAGCCAGGCAGTCAGACAACAGCCCACTGGTCATGAACGGATTGGCTCAGCGCTCTGCCTGGGGTTTTTATTACGGAGGAGGAATGGATATTATCAGTGCGGTTCAACTCAACTTTAAATTACTGCATTGGATGGAAGGATTTAATAATTTGCGGCCCGGTCCGCTGAGAGAATATCGGCTGGGACTGGCCATCCTTTTTTAAAAATCGTTTAACTTTGCAGTATTCGGATAAACCGGACTGAAAGCTTTTGTATATGGAATACGGATTTGTCAAAGTAGGAGCAGCACTGCCCGCGGTGCGGGTCGGAGACTGCATGCACAATGCTAAAGCCATCATAGAGCTTATGCATGAGGCCGAAAAAGAACAGGTCGCTGTAGTTTGTTTTCCGGAACTGGCCGTTACTGCTTATACTTGCGGGGATCTGTTTTTTCAGCAGCATCTGCTCGATTCTGCAGAACAGGCCCTGGGCAAAATAGCAGAAGCCAGCTCAGGCATGAAGCTCCTGGTTTTTGTGGGCTGCCCTTTGCGCCGGAACAACAAGCTCTACAACACCGCGGTTTGTATTCAGGATGGCAAGATATTGGCCGTCGTACCCAAAACTTATCTGCCCAATAAACACGAGTTTTACGAAAAACGTTGGTTTTCGTCCGCCGGAGAAGACACGCACAACAAGCTAGAATTGCTGGGACAACAAGTGCCCTTCGGCAGCAACATTCTGCTTTGTTCGGGTCAACTGAAAGTGGCGGCCGAAATCTGTGAAGACCTTTGGGCTCCCATACCCATGAGCAGCCGTCATTGCCTGGCAGGGGCAAACCTAATAGTCAATTTGTCGGCCGCTAACGAACTGAGCGGCAAAAACCGCTATCTGAAACAATTGCTCTCACAGCAATCGGCCCGTTGCCTTTCGGCCTATGTTTACGCTTCCTGCGGCTGGGGAGAGTCCAGTACCGACCTGGTTTTTGCCGGCAACGGCTACGTACTCGAAAACGGGGTGATTTTGGCCGAAAGCAAACGCTTTCACATGGAAAAACAATTGATCTGCTCAGAGATCGACGTTGAATGCCTGCTCTCGGAGCGTCTGGCCAACGATTATTTCGTTGAAGAATCTCTGTCCTATACCAAACTGGATTTCCATTTCGTGCCCGGCAAAAAGCTGAAGCTGTCGCGAACCATCCATCCCCATCCTTTTATACCTGCGGCCGGCAATATGAGCGAAAGCTGCGAAGAAATCTTTTCCATTCAGGTGGCCGGCCTTGCCCAACGCCTGCATCAGACCCATATTTCCAAACTTGTTTTGGGCATCTCCGGAGGTCTGGATTCCACTCTCGCATTGATGGTGGCTGTGAAAGCCATGGACAAACTGGGATTGGACAGAAAAAACATTCACGGCATCACCATGCCCGGCTTCGGCACCAGCCAACGCACTTACCGGAATGCAAACGACCTAATGAATTCTCTGGGTGTCAGCATAAAAGAAATTGATATCAAAGCTGCCTGCACACAGCATTTCAAAGACATCGGACACGACCCATCCCTCCACGATGCCACCTACGAAAACACCCAAGCCAGGGAACGTACCCAAATCCTGATGGACTATGCCAATAAAATTCAGGCCCTGGTAGTTGGCACAGGCAATTTATCGGAACTGGCTTTGGGCTGGGCCACCTATAACGGAGACCATATGTCGATGTACGGAGTCAATACCGGCATCCCCAAAACCTTAGTCAGCTGTCTTTTACAGTGGCTGGCAGAGCATACGGCCGACCCTCAGATCAAAAACACTCTGCTTGACATCATCGATACCCCCATAAGTCCCGAACTCCTGCCCCTGAACTCCGGGGGCAAGCTCAGCCAAATTACCGAAGAAGCGATTGGTCCCTACGAACTCCACGACTTCTTCCTTTTCTACCTGATCCGCTACGGTTTCAGGCCGAAAAAAATCTTGTTCCTTGCCACGCAGGCTTTCGAAAACCGCTACAAACCCAACGTTATTCGTCAATGGCTAAAAGTGTTTATCGAACGCTTTTTTAAACAACAGTACAAACGCTCTTGCTTGCCCGACGGACCCAAGGTAGGCCGGGTAAATCTTTCTCCCCGGGGCGGCTGGCGTATGCCCAGCGATGCCGAGTGTCGTCTTTGGCTGCTCGATTTGGACGATTGAATATTTTTTTAGTTGCCCGGTTGCACTTCTCAATATTTTTTCCTTCCTTTGCAGCCGTTTTGCGTAACCGCTGTCGACTATAGTGAGGCTCGATGATGTTGCGTCATTGCTAATGACTTAAAAGAGTATTTATCATGGACTTGATCAAAGTTGCCGAAGAAGCCTTTGCTACCGGCAAAGTTCATCCAAAATTCAAAAGCGGGGACACAGTGACTGTTGCCTACCGCATTAGAGAAGGTAATAAAGAACGTATTCAGAACTACCGCGGTGTCGTTATTAAAATCAACGGCAGCGGCAGCAAAAAGCGTTTCACCTGCCGTAAAATGTCCGAAAACATCGGAGTTGAAAGGATTTTCCCCCTCGAATCTCCCTTTATTGAGTCTATTACCGTAAATAAGGTTGGTAAAGTCAGAAGGGCTAAATTGTATTACCTCAGGGCCCTGACAGGGAAAAAAGCCCGCATCAAAGAAAAAAGATTCTAAGGGCGCTCAATTCATACAGAAAAGCAACCGGCGCAAGCGGTTGCTTTTTTTGTCTGCATACACATTCATTGCCCCTATCCGCCATGAAAAAAAACATCGCTCTTCCGTTCCTGTGCAGCCTCTTGATCCACCTGAACTGTTTTGCCTCAGAAAACCTGCCAGAGCAAACGAGTGCAGAAGAAAAGGCCATACAATACATGACAGCCCAGCTCAAGGCTTTCCCCCAGGAAAAGATTTACCTGCATCACGACAAACCCTATTATTCGGCCGGAGACACCATCTGGATCAGGGCCTATATGGTACATGCCGCTCTGCATCAACCCATGAGCTACAGCCGTTACATCTACGTAGAACTGATCAATGACAACAAACAGGTGGTTTCAAGAATCAAAATAAGACCCGAAGAAGGGCTCTATTACAGTCAGATACCTCTAAAAGCCGATATTGCAGCCGGGAAATACCACCTGAGGGCCTATACCAACTACTTGCGCAATCTCGAAGAGGATTATTTTTTTCATAAAGAAATTTACATAGGCAATTTGATCACTCCCGAAGCAGAGACAAACCCGGGCGAAGCCTATGCTCCCATGCAGGCGGCTGCCGCAAAAAACAAAGAGCAAACCTCGCAGGGGAACCGGCAACAATACGACATACAATTTTTTCCCGAAGGAGGCCATCTGATCAGCGGCAACATGCAAACCATAGCCTTTAAGGCCATCGACTCCGAAGGCTGGGGAACCGATGTACACGGCCGTATCCTGAAAAACGGAACAGACGAAGTCTGCACGTTCAACAGCACACACCTGGGTATGGGCTATTTCGGGCTTTACACTGAACCGGGATGCCGTTATACGGCAGAATGCGAAAATCAGGCAGGAGAAATTCTCAACATCGAGCTTCCCCAAGCCACCGACTCTTGCTATGCACTAAGCGTCACCCAAATGCCCGATAAATTACACCTAAGCATCCTGAGACCCTACAACAATCCACTACAGGAAGAATTGTCCATTATAGTCCATATGCGCGGCCTGCCCCTATTTAAATCCAGAGTCTCGGCAGGCACCGATTTGCTCAGTCTTCCCAAATCTGCTTTGGGCTCGGGGGTGTTGCATATTCTTCTTCTCAATGACAGAGCTGAAGTGCTCAGCGAAAGGCTGGTTTTCATTAAAGGCAACGATCGGGCCAGTGCCGAAATCACTTTCGACAAAAACGTTTACGGTCGGCGCGAAGCTGCCGGAGCCAATTTGCAGGTATGGAACAGCATAGGACAAGGCCTTCAGGGCAATTTTTCCCTGAGCATCACAGACGACAACCTGATTAATACCGATTCCAATGCCCTGAGTATAGAAAGTTATTTATTGCTTTGTTCCGAGCTCAAAGGTTATATTGAACAGCCCCAAGCCTATTTTTTACCGGAAAACAAAGCAGCGAACTCTCAACTCGATATCTTGATGATGACTCAGGGTTGGAGACGCTACAAGATACCGGAAGTCGTCAAAGGCGAACTGGATTTGGCCGATCGCTACGAAATGGAAATAGGATCTACCTTGTGTGGAAAGATTCAGAGTTATCCCTTTCGCAGAGGCCTGCCCAACATAAACGTTTTCAGCCTGAACAGCAAACACGGCTATTACGATGCTACGGTGACGGATATAGGAGGACGTTTTTGTTTTGATGGATTTGAATTTCCCGACAGCTCGATCTTTTTTGTACAAGCCGAGAAAAAACCGGGCAATGTCATGGAATTGGTAGCCGAAAGCGAAGATTTCCCGCCGGCCCTCTCTTACGGGCTCGAACCCAAAACAGCTCTTCAGGACGAAACCATCGACGATTTTCTTGCTTCCAGCCGCGACAGGTATTTTTATGAAAACGGCCCCCTGGTTATCAACCTCGAAGAAGTACAGGTGATAGGCAGAAAAGAAGACAGGGCCAAAAACCTTCGCGAAGAAAGAGGCGCTATGTATTTTTCGTCGAGCTACACCGTCGAGGCGCAAGAAATTGAAGAAATGGGAGGCGCCACCCTGCTCGATGTTTTAATCCGTGTGCCCGGCATCACATTGAATGCCGACAACACCGGCGTATTATTGCGCAACGCAACCCCTCTTATTCAAGTCGACAATTTCAGGGGCAGAATGGAAGATTTGAGCATAATCAATCTTTCCGAAGTAGAAATGATCGATGTTTTGAAAGATCCGGCCGAAACCGCCCTTTTCGGCAACGAAGGCCAAAACGGAGTCATTTGCATCTATCTTAAACGCGGAGGCCGAAACGCCCCAAGGGAATTGGGCAGCCACCAAAAACTCATTACTTTTATGGGCTACACACCTCCTGTCGAGTTTTACCAACCCAAATACTTTATTTCTTCCGTAAAAGAAAGCACCAAACCCGATCTTAGAAGCACCATTTACTGGAAACCCAACCTGATTACCGACGAAAACGGACAAGCTCAAATCCGCTTTTACACGGCAGATTTAGCCGGAACTTACACCCTCATTCTCGAAGGCATAAGCTCCGAGGGAGAAATCTTACGACACGTCCAAAAGATTGAACTCCGCAAGTAAAGCTTGAACTCCGCAAATAGAGAAGATTGTTGAATTCAGGTGTTCCTGAGGTCCTTGCCCCACATCATTTTGGCTCTGAGCGTTTGCACGAAGCTCTGGCTTTTCCTGCGTACGATCTGTATGGGGAAATCGGCCCTCACCACACGTAGTTGGGCGTTTCCGGGCAAGGGAAATGAACGTCCGTCCAAGGCCACTAAAAAGTTTTGACTGCGGCTTTCAACCCTGAGGTCTATTACGGAACGGTCGCTCAGCACTATGGTACGAACCGTCAGGCTGTGGGGAGCCACCGGAGCCAGAACGATGCTGGGATTTTCTGGAAACAATATAGGGCCGCCCACACTCAGGGCATAGGCCGTGGAGCCGGTGGATGTAGATATAATCAGACCGTCTGCCTGATAATCGTTCAGGTATTCCTCGTTCAGAGAAACATGAATATGCAACATGGCCGAAATATCCCTTTTTAGTACGGCAATCTCGTTCAATGCGTAAGGATAATCGGGCAACTTGAAGTTGGGACTTTGCAGGCAGAGCTGGCTGTGATTTTCCAGAACGACATCGTCTGCCAGCAACTCCGACATCATTGCTCCTGTTTCCTTGTAATCGACGGCAGACAAAAAACCCAGGCGTCCGGTATTGATACCCAGAATTGGAATACCTTTGTCGCCCACTCTGCGTGCTACATTGAGCAAGGTGCCGTCACCTCCAATACTCAGGGCGTAATCGGCATTAAAATCATTGTCCTCCGTCAGGCTGAATGCCGGAAGAATGGTATGCAAATCCCATTGTTTCAGACAGGCATGGTATTGGCTGCACAGCAGGACTTCCACCTTGGCCCGGGCAATCTCCTCCAGAATAAATCTGATCTGATCTTGTTTTTCTGCCTGAAAAGGTTTTCCAAAAAGGACAATTTTCATAAATTTTTAACTTAAGTATATTAAATATTTGCAATAATAATCTTTTTTCCGAAAACTTAAGCATTCATCGGATTATTCTATTATTTTTGTGGTTTTAATTGACTTTGCACTATGTTTGATGCCGCACCGGTTGTGACGGCACAAAAGTGGGGAAAAATATTTGATATGACAAAGTTAAGTGTAAACATCAACAAAATAGCCCTGTTACGCAATTCCAGGGGAGGCAATTTCCCCAATGTATGCGAAATGGCCTTGCTTTGCGAAAAATACGGTGCCGATGGCATTACGGTACATCCCCGGCCCGACGAAAGAAATATTCGATAAC
>Ga0255347_1000124_pt1 | contig 143414 bp, 115 predicted proteins | sample wastewater_treat_2_FD_192479 | JGI IMG/M metagenome (GOLD analysis project Ga0255347, IMG submission 192479) | Wastewater microbial communities from Lulu Island WWTP, Vancouver, Canada - plant24 | ecosystem: Engineered > WWTP > Wastewater > Unclassified | place: Canada: Vancouver, British...
GTACCGGCCCCACATTTTGTGTATATACTTCCTGCGTTCGTTGACGTTCATGGGTTCTTCTTCGGACATCGTTGGCTCCAGTAACATTTTCTTTTGGCCTAACGATGTTATCTTAGTAACATTTTAGGTGAACTAACACGTTGTCTTTGACAGAAAAAGCATCGTCCGGTAGAATTATGCGGTTATTACATCATCTATTAACAGAAGGACCCGGTCCATGAAAGAATATTCAACTGAAAAAATTCGCAATATTTTGCTGGCATCACACTCTGGTGCTGGGAAGACCATCCTGTGCGAAGCTTTCCTCCATGCCACCGGGGCAACAACCCGTATGGGCAGGATCGAAGACGGCACTACCGTTTCTGATTTTGACGAAGAAGAAATTCGACGCACGATTTCTCTTTCCACATCTGTGATTCCTGTTGAGTATCGTGATGTGAAGATCAATGTATTGGATACACCCGGCTACACTGACTTTATCGGTGAAGTGATCTCCGCGCTGCGCGTGGCAGATGGCGCGGTCCTGCTGATTGATGCGGTCAACGGGCTTGAGGTTGGCACTGAAATCGCCTGGGATTACTGCACCAGGTTCAACCTTCCGCGCTTTTTGCTGGTAAACAAGATGGACCGCGAGAACGCTAATTTTCGCAAAGCGCTGCAAACAGTCGAAGATTATTCTGAAACCCGCCTCATACCTATCCAGCTGCCCTGGGGTGAAAAGCAAGACTTCAAGGGTGTGATTGACCTGCTCTCGATGAAGGCGTATAAAGCGCAAGGGAAAACGGCGGAAGAAATTCCTGCGGATATGAAAGACGCTGCCGAAGAGGCGCGGATGAAACTGGTAGAAGCCGCCGCCGAAGGAGATGATGTTCTGCTTGAAAAGTATCTGGAAAGCGGCAGCCTGACAGAAGAAGAGGTCATCAGAGGGCTCACACTGGTCGTTCAATCCGGAGATTTCGTTCCTGTTCTGGTCTCCTCGGGTTCTAATGAAATCGGCGTCATCCGCCTGCTGGATGCCATGGTAGACATCATGCCATCTCCGCTTTCCGCGGCGAAAATTGTGGCGCAAGGCAAAGCCGGCGAAGAAATCCTCGAACCAAAAGATAACGCTCCGCTTGCCATTTACGTCTGGAAGACCACCGCCGACCCGTTCGTTGGCAAGCAAACCTTCTTGCGCGTGTACGCAGGAACCATCAGCCCTGATGCGCGGGTTTGGAATCAAAACAAGGGCATCGAAGAACGGTTGGGGTCGGTGAACGTTCCTCGCGGTAAAGAATCTCTGCCGGTTAAAGTGATCCACGCGGGTGATATTTGTGTCGTGCCAAAATTGACTGAAACTTCCACCACCCACACGCTGTGCGATAAAAACCATCCCCTCACCCTGCCTGTTCCTGAATACCCCACCTCCCTTTACCAGGTTGCCCTTTCACCCAAAACGCAGGCGGATTCCACCAAGATTTCTTCTTCTCTCACCAGGTTGTGCGAGGAAGATATGACGCTCTCCTGGCACTTCCAGACCGCCACGAAACAAACCATTTTACAGGGCATGGGCGACCAGCATATCGATGTCGCCATTCGCCGCGCTGAAAGCAAGTTCCAGGTTGGGATTCTGATGGAAGAACCCAAAGTTCCCTACCAGGAAACCATCACCAAGAGCGCTTCTGCCATGTACCGCCACAAGAAACAAACCGGCGGTTCCGGTCAGTTTGGCGAAGTGCACCTCAAGGTCTCTCCGCTGACTGATAAAGAATTCGATTTCACCTGGGATGTATTCGGCGGCGCGATTTCGCAATCCTATTCCTCCTCCATCCAAAAAGGCATTCAGGGCGTGATGAAGGAAGGCGTCATTGCCGGGTATCCGGTTTCAGGCGTGCTGGTATCCGTGTATGACGGCAAAGAACACCCGGTGGATTCAAAACCAGTCGCCTTCGAAGTTGCCGGGCGTGAAGCATTCAAACTGGCTATTAAAGACGCGGCCCCGGTGCTGCTGGAACCTATCATGCTCGTGAAAATCACAGTGCCTGAAGCCGCCATGGGCGATGTTATGGGTGACCTGAACACTCGCCGCGCGCGTATCCAGGGAATGGAAACGCAAAAAGGTCGTTCGGTGGTTACCGCGAATGTACCGTTGACGGAAATGCTGCGTTACACCACCACGCTTCGCTCTATGACGGGGGGTCGGGGTGTGTTCTCGATGGAATTCGACCATACCGAGGTGGTGCCCACCCATCTTGCCCAGGCAGTGATCGATGCCCACACCAAAGAAATGGAAAGCCGCAAAGAAGAATAAGCGCGCACCTTGTAAAAAGCTGGACGGAAAACACCCGTCCGGCTTTTTATTTTCCGCTGTTCCTTTTTTTGTAGGAAAAGGAACCTCTATGGTAATATTGGGTGAGTTCCACATAGTGAGTCAAGCATGAAGAGAGCGATAATTCAAGAGTTGTGCGCCAGGAAGTTCAACCGGATAGTCAAGAAGGCTGAAGGATAACATGGATATCAGCCAGCTCACAACGGAGATGAACCGCTTTGTCAGCGCCAAAGGCTGGTACGCTGAAAACAGCCCGCGCCCGCAAACCGCGCGCAACCTAGCAATCTCGCTGGTGCTGGAAGCAGCTGAAGTATTGGAGCTTTATCAATGGGGAGAGTCTGCCGTTTCAAACCAGGAGTTGAGCGACGAATTGGCGGATGTCGCCCTGTATCTTCTGCAGATCGCCAGCATCACCGGGATTGACCTGGAAGAAGCGATTATGGATAAGCTGAAGAAGAATTTTCAGCGGTCATGGGACGGCGCGGGAACCGAAAGGAAGGAAATCAAATGAATATCGCGGTATTTGGCGGAGCTTCTGTCCGCCCAGATGACGTGGTTTATACTGAGACGTTAAGGCTGGGAAAAATGTTGGGCGGGCACGGGTTCACCGTCCTGACAGGTTCTTACATCGGCGTGATGGAGGCTGCCTCGCGCGGCGCCAATGAAGCCGGTGGTCATGTGGTAGGAATGTCCTGCGCTGAAATTGAAAACTGGCGCCAGGTGAAGCCCAATCGTTGGGTTTTAGAAGAACATCATTACGAAACCTTACGCGAACGACTCTTCGCGCTCATCGATGGCTGCGATGCGGCGATTGTGATGCCGGGCGGCGTAGGTACACTGAGCGAACTTGTAGTGATGTGGAACGAAATGATTATCAACAGTAAACCCCCCAGACCTCTCATCGTTGTTGGCAGCGCGTGGCAGCGTGTGATGGCACAATTTTTCGCATCCTTGGGAGATTACATCGGTGTTAAAGACCGCGAATTGATCCAGCTGGTGCCAGACGTAGACACCGCCGTAGAAATACTCGTGGATTATCAAAATCAATCTATAAGGGAAAGCTTATGAGCAACGAAAAACTACCTTCGCGCGCAGAAAATTATTCTGAATGGTACAACCAGGTCATTCAACGGGCTGAATTGGCTGATTATGCCCCGGTTCGTGGCTGCATGGTTGTGCGCCCTTATGGATGGTCATTATGGGAAAACATCCAGCAGGCCCTGGACAGCCGTTTTAAAGCCACCGGTCATGTCAATGCTGCTTTCCCGCTCTTTATCCCCATGTCATTTCTTGAAAAAGAAAAAGAGCACGTAGAGGGCTTTTCGCCTGAACTGGCTGTAGTGACCATCGGCGGCGGCGAAAAACTTGAAGAACCGCTGGTGGTGCGCCCAACCTCTGAAACGATCATCGGTTACATGTACTCCAAGTGGATTAAAAGCTACCGGGATCTGCCGCTGCTTATCAACCAGTGGGGCAACGTGGTGCGCTGGGAGATGCGCACAAGGCTCTTCCTGCGTACCCTGGAATTCTATTGGCAGGAGGGGCACACCGCCCACGCCACGGCAAAAGAAGCCGAAGAAGAGACACTGCGCATGCTGGATATTTATACGCGTTTCGCCGTTGAAGATGCCGCGGTGCCAGTGATACCCGGGCGAAAAAGCAACAGCGAAAAATTCGCTGGCGCGGTGCACTCTTATTCCATTGAAGCTATGATGGGCGATACCAAAGCATTGCAGGCGGGGACATCTCACCTGCTGGGGCAAAACTTCGCCAAAGCCTTCAATATCCAGTATCTGGATATGAACAATGAATTGCAATACTGCTGGACGACCTCCTGGGGGGTTTCTACTCGTTTTATCGGCGCCATCATCATGACCCATGGCGATGACCAGGGGTTGATCTTGCCGCCCCGCCTGGCGCCCATCCAGGTGGTCATCGTCCCCATTTACAAGAACGACGAGGAGCGCGCCAGGGTCATGCCTGTGGTTGATAAGATCCGCGCTGCCTTAGGTTCGATCAGGGTTAAAGTGGATGATCGTAGCGAGTTGACTCCCGGCTTCAAGTTCAACGACTGGGAAATGCGCGGCGTTCCGTTGCGGCTTGAAATTGGGCCCAAAGATGTGGAAAAAGGATCTGTTATGGCTGCCCGACGCGATGTGCCCGGTAGAGAGGGGAAATCCTTCCTCCCGCAGGAAAACATCGCCAGCTCAGTAGGTGCTTTGCTGGATACTATCCAATCCTCTCTCTATGAGAAGGCCAGGGCTTTCCGCGACAGCCACATTACGGATGTGACCAATTATGAAGCGTTGACAACCGCTGTTCAAGATGGCTGGGCTCACGCCTGGTGGTGCGGCAGCGCAGATTGTGAAAACCGGGTCAAAGAAGAAACAAAAGCCACCACCCGCTGTATCCCTATGCAACAACCGGGTGGAACAGGTAAATGCGCGGTGTGTGGCCGCGACGCCAATGAAAAGGTGTACTTCGCCCGCGCTTATTAAGCAGGGAGCCTGAACCATGCCTGCCGTCGATCTCTCCCGGCTGCGCGCCAGGTTCAAACTTCTCCAATTGCAAATAGAAGACCCTGTTGAGTTCACACGCGGTCTACGCGAGATTTTTATTTTCCATGCCGATCTGACCCATCCAGCGGGCGATTCTCCCTCGGGCGTGTTCACCCACCCGGTCTTCAATACACCCAGGTTGTTGAACAGCGAGGTGGTGAAATTTTCAAATCCTTTCGTTACGCAAAACCCGCAGCTGTTGCTCCAGATCATCGACCGGCTTTGGCGTGAACCCGAAGTTGAGTTACGAGAGCTGGCAGCCCAGTTGCTTGGAAAACTTCCCAGTTCGCATTATCCAGAAGTTTTGGCGCGTATCCAGGCATGGTCACAGGTTGAAACGGATGCCGACCTGTTCCCCTTCCTGCACCAGCAGGCTTCTGCTGCCATCCGTCAGCAATCTCCTGAATTATGGTTGGAGGTCTTGAACGGTTGGATTTCGTCTAATGAACCATGGCTGACGAAACTGGCGCTCGCCGGCACCATTCCGTTGATCGATGATTACAGTTACGAGAATCTGCCAGCGATTTTTGCTTTCATCAACCCTTTGGTTTTGAACCCGGGACCACAGAACCAGTACGAGCTGCTGCGAGTGATCGAGCATCTTGCCCGCAGGTCAGAAGTTGAAACTGTTTACTTCCTCAAGCAGGTAATGTCCCTTTCTGACGCGCCTGGCTTGGGGCGATTCCTGAGACGGGCGATCGAGCTGTTCAGCCCTGCCATGCAGGAGTCGCTGCGTGTGGAGATGCGGCAGCGTCAGTTAACCTAGAAAAAGGCACTTTCGTTTCAGAAATTTGTGTCTGTGCACCAATAAAACCCTCTGGTATAATACGCCTCATTGACTCGACCTGTTGGCGGTTTGGGCTGCCAGCTGGCGACTTGCAAAATACTTAAGGAGCAACTGTCATGGCATTAACGAAAGAAGAAAAACAGAAATTGATCGAAGAGTACCACCTGCACGATACGGATACCGGTTCAGCAGATGTTCAAATCGCGATCCTCACTATCCGCATACGGCAATTGACCGAGCACCTGCGCGCGAACAAGCAAGATAATTCCTCTCGGCGCGGCTTGCTCAAACTGGTAGGGCAGCGCCGCCGGCTGCTGGCATACTTACGCCGCACTGATTTTGCCCGCTTCGCTACCATTACCGAAAAATTGAAGATCCGCACCAGGTAGATTGAGCCAAAACGAGTAGAACCCCTCTACTCGTTTTAAATGCACATCCAGGGCGGAACAACCTAGCACCGCCGGTTGGGTATTGAAAAGTGAAGAAGACGTCCGCGCGTCTTCCCCAGTTTTCAGTTCCTAACCAGGCGGGAAAAGAACATTAGGAGAAATTATGAAACCAGAAAGCAAGAAATTTATTACCACCGTTGGTGGGCGTCCTTTGACGTTCGAAACCGGTAAACTCGCCGCCCAGGCTGGCGGCGCTGTGACCGTTCAGTTTGGCGACAGCATGGTCTTTGCTGCAGCCACCATGGGCAATGAGCCCCGTGTCGGTCAGGATTTCTTCCCGTTGACCGTGGAATACGAAGAGCGCATGTACGCTGGCGGGCGTATCCCGGGTTCATTCTTCCGCCGCGAAGGCCGACCGGGGACCGATGCCATCCTGGTTGCCCGCCTTACCGATCGCCCGCTGCGCCCGCTGTTCAATAACGCCATCCGCAACGAAGTTCAGGTCATCATGTTTTCGCTCTCCGCTGATTGGGAAAACCCGCTGGATGTGTTGGCAATTAACGCCGCCTCCTGCGCGGTGATGATCTCTGATATTCCCTGGGATGGGCCGGTTGGCGCGGTGCGTGTTGGTCGTGTCAATGGTGAGTTCGTGCTCAACCCAACTTACAGCCAGATGGAAGAATCTGACCTTGATTTGCGCATCGCCGGTACCGCTGATGCCATCCTCATGGTCGAATCTGGTTCAAATGAGATTGATGAAGGCTCCATGATCGCCGCGCTGGAATTCGGTCATGCCGCTATTCAACCAATCGTTGAAACCCAACTGCAAATGGCGCGCGAAATCGGCAAAGAAAAACGCGCAGTCGCGCTCTATTCGCTGGATGAAACCTTGGTGGAAAAGGTTTACAACCGCATCGCGGAAGAGATCAATACACTCCTCGACGCCCCGCACAGCAAACACGAATTACAGGACGAGATTGACAACCTGCGCGAGAATATCGTCTTGGAATATACTGACCCTGAAAACACTGAAGAGGTCAACGCGTATAAAGAAGCGTTTGAAGAAACCTACAAGCGCGTTGTGCGAGCGCGTATCCTTGAGCAAAACAAACGCCCAGACGGGCGCAAATTGAATGAAATCCGCCCGATCTGGTGCGAAGTCGCCGTCAGTCCCCGCGCTCACGGCTCGGGTCTTTTCACCCGCGGCGAGACCCAGGTGCTCACAATGGCCACCCTGGGCACACCCAAAGAAGCGCAAGAGATTGACAACCTTTCTCCCACGGACTCAAAACGTTACATGCACCATTACAATTTTCCGCCGTACTCCACCGGTGAAGTGAAAATGCTGCGCGGGCAGTCCCGCCGCGAGGTAGGTCATGGCGCACTGGCAGAAAGAGCGCTCGTTCCTGTAATTCCCGATGAAAAAGATTTCCCCTATACGCTGAGGTTGGTATCTGAGGTGCTCGCCTCCAACGGCTCATCTTCCATGGCTTCAGTTTGCGGCTCAACCCTGGCATTAATGGATACGGGCGTACCCATCAAAGCGCCGGTTGCCGGTGTGGCGATGGGGCTTATCAAAGAAGGCGACCGTCATGTGGTGCTCACCGATATTCAGGGCGCTGAAGACCATCTGGGCGACATGGATTTTAAAGTTGCCGGAACCACCAAGGGCATCACCGCCTTGCAAATGGATATTAAGATCAAGGGTATCACCCCAGAGATCATGCGCCAGGCACTCACTCAGGCTCATGAAGCCCGCCTTGCTATCCTGGATAAAATGCTTGAAGTCATCCCGGTTCCACGACCAGAACTGCGTTCCTTCGTGCCGCGCATCACCACCCTCCATATACCCGTGGATAAAATAGGTGCCATCATCGGGCCAGGAGGTAAGATTATCCGCGCGCTGCAGGAAGAGACGAACACCAAAATTGACATCGATGACGATGGCACTGTCTATATCGCCGCTACTGATGGGGCCAGCGAAGCCACCGTCCGTGAGCGTATTGAGGCGCTCACCGAAAGCGCCCAGGTCGGGCATATTTATACCGGTAAGGTCGTGCGTGTGGCAGATTTCGGTGCGTTTGTACAAATACTGCCAGGTATCGACGGCATGGTGCATATCTCGCAACTGGATAGCGAACGCGTAGAACGGGTCGAGGATGTGGTCAAGCTGGGCGATGAGCTCACCGTAATGGTCACCGCCATCGACGAAAACGGCAAGATCCGCTTATCTCGCCAGGCGGTGTTGGAAGGATGGACACCGGAAGAAGCCCTCGAGCACGATAAAGGCGGAAAACCTGGCGGCAACAGGCCGCGCTCCGGTGGTGATCGTCGCGGTGGTAGCAGCGACCGCAGAAACAATCGTGGTTTTAGCGACCGCAACGGGAATCGCAATCCCAGGCACTAAGGCTGTAAGCATATAAGAGGTCCGGTTTGCCAACCGGACCTTTTTTCTTTACACAGAAAAATCGTTATGAAGTAGGTAGATGGGGCATTTCGTAGCCAGGCAGACCAAGTTGCTCTGCCAGCGTGGCGCGCATGGCAGTACGGTCATCCCAGGGGTATTCGATCGTGCCAAAACACATCGATTGTTCATGCCCTTTTCCACAGGCAATCAACAGGTCGCCTGGCGCGGCAAGTTCCGCCCCCAGCCGGATGGCCGTGCCGCGGTCAGCCACGCGATAGAACGTTTTTCCTTCGACGCCCCCAGCCAAAGTAGCTGCGTCCGCCATTTCCGCCAATATACTCTCCAACGATTCCGTCCGCGGATCTTCAGCGGTGAAGATGGAGATGTCTGCCAGTTGAACTGAAACCTCTGCCATTAAACGGCGCTTCTGGCGGTCGCGTAAGCCGGCGGAACCGAACACAGCGATCACGCGTTTTGTGGTCATCTCGCGCGCTGTTTCCAGCGCCACCTTGAGCGCGTTCGGCGTGTGAGCAAAATCCACAATCGCGCTATAAGGCTGCCCCATCTCAATGGCTTCCATTCTCCCAGGCACACCCTGAAGCCTTGACAATCCCTTTATGGCCGCACCTGTTTCAACTCCTGCCGCGCGCGCGGCCGCAAACGCTGCCAGGCAATTGGAGACGTTGAACTTACCAGGAAGGTTGCAGTGCACACGTTCAACCAGCCCTTCAGCAATGAGGGTGAAATCCACACCTGATGGGTTGCTGGTAACATCCTGGGCGAAATAATCCGTCTTATGCTGCAGACCATAAGTGACCTGACGACCTTTTACCAATCCAGCAAGATAGTCATAAGAAATATCATCACGGTTCAGAATGGCCAGGCGCGGGTTACCCAAAGGTTTTTCAACGGTCTGCGCCAGGCTGGCAAACATACGTCCTTTGGCAGCTCTGTATTCCTCGTACGTACCGTGGTAATCCAGATGCTCATGCGTAATATTGGTAACAACCGCGATATCATACTCGCAAGCAGTCACCCGGTGCTGGGCAAGGCCGTGAGATGTGGTTTCCAGAACAACAGTTGTCAGCCCAGCCGCCAGCATCCTCGACAGGTAACCTTGCACTTCCACCGCTTCTGGTGTGGTCACATGGAAGCCGGTGTCCACCACCTCGTCACCAATCACCGCGTTCACCGTTGAGATAAGCCCAGCCTTAACACCGGCTTGCTTTAAGATTTCATAAATCATATTAGCGGTTGTCGTTTTGCCATCTGTGCCTGTTACCCCAATAACGGTCAACTGGCGCGCGGGGTGGTCAAAAAACGCTGCTGCCAGGTACGCCAGGGCTTCGCGGGAATCCGCTACACGGATGTAAGGTACAGGCAGGCCTCTGATTTCTCTGGTGCCCACCACAGCCACCGCTCCCCTTGAAATGGCCGAAGAAATGTACTCATGCCCATCCACGCTGCCGCCGCTTATCGCCACGAACAACGCCCCTCTTCTCACCATTCGAGAATCATAATAAATGGCAGAGATGGGAATCGCGCCAGGCGCTACGTCTGTTGCCCATGGGATCGGGAATTCCTTAAAAAGATCGGAGAGTAAAACCGGTTTCATCAATTTTCCATTCTAACATTAAATAAAAAGAGCCCTCCTTGGAGTGGCGTTCAGGAAGACTCTCACGACTTTCTGCTTACTCGAGCGTGGCGCGCAGGCTCTGAATCTGGCCGGCGACTGAACCGTCGATCACAGTATCGCCTACACGCACAACCAGGCCGCCCAATAATTTTGGATCCACATTGAAACTGACTGCCGCGGTTTCGCCCAGCTTTGAAAGCATCTCCCCCTGTATGACTTTCTGCTCATCCCGCGTTAAAGGCAGCGCGCTCACCACTTCAGCGTTTTTGCCTTTCAATTCGTTCTCTTCAAGGATGGTGACCTTCCCGCCCTTGATACCGGAGAAGAATTCCGCCACCAGCTCATGCTGGCGTTTCTCGTCCAGGGCTTCGCCGACCAATTTCTGTGCCGCGGCGATGGCCAGGGCAGCAACATTGGTGCGTATTTCACCAAGCACGCGTTCACGTTCGCGTTCTACCTCAACCGCTGCTTCGCGCCTGGTCTTGGCAATATCAGCCTCCACACTGGCTTTCACCTCCCGCCCGGCAAGCTCCGCTTTTTCTTTGGCCTCCCGGATCAGCTGAGCCGCGTTGTTTTGCGCTTCTGCCAGAATACCCGCCGCGTCGCGTTCAGCGTTTTCTCGGGCTTCGGCAGCAACCCGCGCATCTTCCAGTCCTTTTTCAATGGTTTCACGGCGTTTCTTCAATGAATTCTGTAACGGGGTATACACCCACGCCCGTAAAACGACCAGGATAACAAGAAAGTTAATTATCTGAACGATCAGGAACCCGAGATTCAGACCTAGTTTTTCCAAAGCAACCTCCTCATTGAAAGCAACGGGTTATACCACAAAGAGCATCAGAAAGGCGATTACCAGGCAATAAATCGCAATCGCTTCCGAAAAAGCAATTCCAAGAATCATACTGGATAACAGGTTGCCATAAGTATCAGGATTGCGCGCCATGCCCTGCACCGCTCCTTGAACGCTCAACCCCACGCCAATGCCTCCGCCAAGCGCGCCAATCATAGCAATGCCGGCTCCAATCATTTTTGCTGCTTCTACAATATCGCCATTCATGTCTTTTCTTGCCTCCTGGTTGATTACTTACCTTCTTGAATAAATTGAAAATTTAGTGCTCTGCTTCAGCATTATGCGTGATGGTAGCCTGCGCCATAAAGACCATGGTGAGCATCCCAAATACAAACGCCTGTATAACACCGACGAACAACTCAAACAGCATAATGAACGACGGCATGAACACGGGCAGCATCACACCCACAACAGCCAACAACACCATACCGGCGAACATATTTCCAAACAACCTGAATGTGAATGAAAGAATCTTGGCAAATTCTGAAATCAGCTCAAGCAAACCAACGATAAAATCGATGACGCCAAACAACGGTTTCTTAAAGATCGTGCGCACATTGATGAATTTTTCGAAATAGCGCGCTCCATTCGCCTGCACACCAATCACCTGAATCATAAATACAGCGATCAGCGCCAAAGCGGTGGTGAAGTTCAGGTCAGTTGAAACCCCGCGCAAGAATGGAGCAAGCACATAGCCATCTGCCGCCGGGGTGTTTTTCAAAGTAAACCAGCCGCCCCCCAATGCCTGAGTGGCGAACCCGTGCTCGCTGGGATGAAGAAAACCAATGGTTTCAAAGCCGGGCAAAATTTTCAACAAGTTGGCAAACAACACCACAATCAGAATAGTGGCAAACCAGGGGAAAATCTTCGCCGCATACTTACCGGCGGTATTTTCTGTGAGGTTGTAAAGCATCTCCACTAGCATCTCGAAGACACTACCAACCCCGCCTGGCGCGAGTTCATTTTTCTTCGCCGCGCGGCGCACCCCAAGCGCTACAAGAATGATGACGATATCCATCAACAACATCGCCGTGAGCGTGTTCGTCAGGTAAAAATCTCCCACCACAGGCAGGGTGAACAGAGGTTTTTCGCTGAGGTTTTCGGCTGCCACCTGAATATGCGGCTGCACCGGAGCGATGAGGTTAACCCCAATTACGCTCAGGATGATTAACAGGAGCAGGATCCAGCGATGCTTTCCCCAACGCCATTTACGTTTATTTTCCAAGCCGCCCCTCCTCATTGAGGTGATCATTGTGGTTCGCCTTTATTTTGGCGACCGTTTTGCGCGTGATGTAGACCATGAGCAGCAGAGAGACCGGGATGCTCGCCAGCAGCAAACCGATAGTAAACCAGGGGCGGGTGCCCAATCGCGCATCCAGAGCCAGCCCTCCCACCACCGCTGCCAAAATAATGATTAAAGTTAAGAAGCCGACCTGGCCAGCGAGCGCTGCCAGCCAAAGGTTGCGCCGATTTGTCTTCCTTGTTTCGTTGTCTCTTTCCGTGTCAAACATGATTTTCGATTATATCATAGAGGTTTTTTTGCTATTGATAAACCGCCTGGAAAGGCCAACTTTATCTAAAACCCTGTCACCGCGAGGGATATGCCATTGAGCCATGGAGCATAGATAACACCCAGGAGAATAATACAGGCAATACAAAGCGCGAGCGCCACCCTCCACTGTAAAGCTGGAGTCACCTTCCAGCTGGTCTCATCTGGTTTATCCAGATACATCACCTTCATTATCTTCAAATAGTAGTACAAGGCGATGACAGAATTTAGAATACCGAGCACCGCCAACCACACGTAATGCGATTGCACCGCCGCGCCAAAAACCAGCACCTTGGCGAAGAAACCGCCAAACGGTGGAATACCTCCGAGAGAGAGGAGCGCGACCATCATCACCAAAGCCATCCCCGGAGAACGGCGGTTTAAACCCGCAAACGCGCTGACTGCGGAGGAGCCCGATCCCTTTTCAACCCAACTGATGATGGCAAAAACCGCCAGGTTGGTCACCAGGTAAACAAGCAGGTAATAAACAGTCCCGCTGAAACCGAATTCAGTGCCGGCGGCCACCCCCACCAACATGTACCCTGCCTGGGCGATAGATGAGTAAGCAATCAGGCGCTTGATATCCCGCTGCGAGATGGCCAACAAATTGCCAAGGAACATACTCGCCGCGGCGAGGATGGCGACAATGACCATCCACGCATTCGAAGAACCCACACCAAAAGCATTCACCAGTACGCGAATGAAGGCGCCAAAACCAACCGCTTTTGAAACGGTGGAGAGGAACCCGGCAACTGGCGTCGGAGAGCCTTCATATACATCCGGCGCCCAAAAATGAAAAGGCGCGGCGCTCATCTTAAAAGCGAAACCAGCCAGTACCAGCAGCGACGCTAGGGTGATCCCTGCGATCGGCGCTCCGTTCTGTTTTATCAGTTCCAACATGCCATCAAGACGGGTCGTTCCAGCGAAGCCGTAAAGCAGTGTGAAACCGTATAACAGGATAGCAGAGGAAACGCCGCCGAACAGAAAATACTTGATCCCAGATTCAACTGATTTTTCATCCCGCTGTTTAAACCCGGCCAGCACATACAGCGGGATGGTAGCTGTTTCAATTGCCAGGTACAACATAATCAGGTTGCCGGCTGAAACCATCAGCGAAAAACCGATAGAAGAAAGAACCAGCAAGAGGTAAAACTCGGCTTTTTTCGCGATGGTTTGTTCCATGCCAGCAAAAATAGCGGTCATCGCGCCGCCAGCGAGGATCAACAACCGGAAGATGAAACCAACCCGGTCGAAGCGGATCATTTCACCCCAAAGCAGTTGAACCTCTGCAGGGGGGCGTGAATAAAACACCGTCAGGAAGAGGGTGAGCCCAAACCCAAACGCCGTGACCCAGCTGTAAGCCCCGCCCAGGTTTTCTTTTTTAAACAACGAGAGTGCCAATAAGAACAAGGCCAGCAGAGCCAGGATGAGTTCAGGTAATAATGAGAGGAGCATTTCAGCAGTGATCGCCGGCATTACGCACCTCCTGTGAGCACCAGTATGTGCCTGACGCCGGCTTCGATCCAGGGCACCAACACGGACGGGAACAACCCGATGACAATAAGGATCAGCGATAACAGGACCACAACGATCTTATCCATAAGCGAAATATCACTTAGCCCAGCTCTGATGCCCTCCGGCGTTTCACCAAAAAAGACCCGCCTGACAACGAGCAGGATATAGGCCGCGGTGATGACAATGGAAAGTGCCGAAATGATGGCCACAATCGGGGCGGTTTGCCAGGCGCCCATGTAGATGGGCATCTCAGCGATAAACCCGGAGAACCCCGGCATCCCCATGGAAACCAGGCCACCAATGACAAAGCCGAGCATGGCAATCGGCATGGTACGGAACAGCCCGCCCAGTTCACGGATATCGCGGGTGTGGGTACGGTCATAAACCATACCCACAACAGCAAAGAAGAGAGCGGTCATGATCCCATGTGAGAACATTTGCAGCCCGGCGCCGGTGAGGCCTTCTCGCGTAAGGGTGGCAAAACCAATGAACACCAGCCCCATGTGAGATACTGAGGAGAAACCAATAACGTATTTAAAGTCTTTCTGTATCATGGCGATGAACGCGCCATACACCACGTTAATTGTCGCCAAAACCAGGATCAGCGGCGCCCAATAACGCATACCTTCCGGCAGCAACATTAACCCGGCGCGCAACGCGGCAAAAACGCCCACTTTCATTTCCACGCCTGCCAGCAACATTGAAACAGCCGTGGGGGCAGCCACGTGACCATCAGGCGCCCAACTGTGAAACGGAAACAGACCGCCCAATACACCAAACCCCACAAAAATGACCAGGAACCAGGCGCGTTGAAATTCCAGCGCCAACCCCGCCTGTTCAAGTGCCAGCATATCAAAACTACGCAGCCCAGAAGTGAAGTAAACCGCCAGTACACCGATCAAAGCCACCACCGAACCCAGGAAAAGGTACAGGGTGAGCTTCATGCCGCCATACTCGCGCGTCTTCGGGGAGCCCCACATCACAATCATCAGGTATTTCGGAAATACCGCCAATTCAAAAAAGAAGAACAGCTGGAACAGGTCAAGCGAAGCGAACACGCCAAAAACGCTTGCCGCCAGGAACAACAGGAAAGCAAAGAACTCGCGCGGTCGGTCCTCCACCCGCCACGATACCATCACGCCGCTAAACACAACAATACCAGCCATCAGCTCCATGGCAGCACCGATGCCATCAACCCCCATGTGGTAAGAGATGCCTAACGCGGGCAGCCAGTTCATCTTCTCGATAAACTGGTAACCTCCGGCGGTGGTATCGAAACGGAAGAAAATGATGACAGAAACCGCCAGCGTAAACAGCGAAGTAGCAAACGCGATCCCGCGTATTAGACTGCGCTTTTCAGCCGGCAGTAGCAGCACAATAATACCGGCAGCAAGCGGGGTCAGGGCGAGAATACTGAGAAGCGGGACTGGCATCTATCTCCTATTAAAACCAGGTCATCACGGTTTGATTGATCAGATTTAAAATCCAGGCGGGCCACCAACCAATGATCACAACCAGGAGCATCAGCGGTATGATCACCACCAGTTCGCGCCGGCTGATCTCAGTCAGTTTGCCAACCCATTTTTCGTTCAACGCCCCATGCAGGGTCAATTTGAGCGCCTTGAGCACGTACACAGCGGTGAATAGCAGGCCGATCATCGCCAGTGCGATAAACAGGGTGAAGATAGGCCACACACCGCGTACGATCATAAATTCTGATACAAACCCATTCAACCCCGGCAAACCCAGAGAAGCCATCGAGATAAAAACAAGAATCGCTCCATATACAGGGAGGATGGCAAAGAGCCCGCCGTATTCGGCCAGCTGGCGCGTATGAGCACGGTCATACAGCACGCCCACCAAAAAGAACATACCGGCAGCCGTGAGCCCGTGGTTAAACATCTGTAATACCGCTCCGTTAAGCGCAATCACCGCGCTCTCGCGCAAGGTGGGATTCGTCTGTCCACCTGCCCAGGCCGCTGCGGCGATACCCAGTACCACAAACCCCATGTGGTTGATCGAAGAATAAGCCACCAACCGTTTGAAATCTGTTTGCGCGGCAGCCGCCAATGCGCCAAATATGATGGCTGCCGTGGCCAGAGCCGCCAGCCAGCTGGCAAAACGCGCTGATTCAGCCGGGAAAAGTGGCAGCACCAGCCGGATGAACCCATAACCGCCAAGTTTTAAAAGCACGCCTGCCAGCACCATCGAGCCTCCCGTGGGGGCCTCGGTGTGCGCATCGGGCAGCCAGGTATGAAACGGCCAAACTGGCACCTTGATGGCGAAGGCAACCACGAACGCCCAAAAGGCAATGGCCTTTACTGTAGCGATGGGAATTCCAAACAGCTCACCCCCTTGCAGCGCCGGCCAGCTGGCAGTGATCGTTACCAGGTCAAAGGTTCCACAGACCACTCCAATCATCTGAATGGCTAAGAGCAGCCCAAGCGAACCACCCATGGTAAAGAGGATGAACTTAAGCGAAGCGTAATTGCGTTTTTCTCCGCCCCATTGATTGATCAAGAAGTACATCGGCACCAGGCCAATCTCCCAAAAGAGGAAGAACAGCACCAGGTCCAGCGCCATGAACACCCCAAGCATTCCCGTTTCGAGGACCAGGAATAAAATCATAAACGCCTTGACGCGTTCCTTGATATTAAAGGATGTCATGATGGCCAGCGGGGTCAATAAAGTGGTAAGCAGCAGCATCACCAATGAAACGCCATCAATCCCCAGATGGTAGCTTGAGCCAATGGAGGTGAACCAGGGATAGTTTTCAACGAATTTGAACTCACCAACCGTGAGAGCTGCGCGGTACGATCCCCAGAGGACGAGCGTCAGGGCGAGGGGTATGAGACTAGCCACCAGCGCAACACCTCTGATGGCTTTAACTTTGGCGGCCGGGAACGCCAGCAGAACCACCGCCCCCACCAGGGGTAGGAAAAGGATGAGTGAAAGGGGATGCGCTGAGAGGATGTTCATCCAGACCCTGCTTGCGCCTTTGCCAGGTAAGATAATATGATCAGCGCCGCTACCGCCGTGCAGGCAACAGCAATCGCCAGGTATTGCTGCACACGCCCGGTTTGCAGCCTGCGTAAGAAGGCACCCAGCCCGCGGGTTCCGCCTGCCAGGTTGTCGCCCGCGCCATTGACCACAGGCAGGTCAAACTTTGAGCGCAGCAAGTTCCCCAGCCAAACGCCGGCTGCTGCTAAACCGTGCAGGAAACCATCAATGAGACGAAGATCAATGAACTGGTAAATCACTCTATCCGCCAGCCACAACAACGGGTTGATCACCACCTTCTGGTATAGCTCGTCTATCCAGTATTTGTGCTCCAGCAGCCTAAAGACACCTCCAAACCGCTTTTGCAGCGGGTCTGGTTCCAGCGCAGATTCATATCCGCGATACACCAGCCAACCCAGCAGTAACCCGCCCAACGAAACCAGGATCGAGACGACCAGGGGAATATTGCTGTGGACTTCGCTAACGCTACCTGGGCTTAACATCGAACCCACAAAAGATTGGAACCAGGCCGGCGAGATTGCCCCCAATCCTGGGAAAGCGTGCGGGATGCCAACCCAACCGAAGGTCACGGCGAACAGCGCCAATACCACCAATGGGACTGTCATCACCGGTTTTGTCTCGTGCGCATAAGCGGCGGCATCAGATCTTGGTTTGCTGAGGAACACCAGTGTGATCTGCCGGGCGGTGTAGAAAGCCGTCAACAGCGCGGTGACAGCCAAGACGATGAACAAAGCGAGATGTCCACCGCCAAATGCGCCGCTGAGAATTTCATCTTTCGACCAGAACCCGGCGGTGATGAGCGGGAAACCCGAGAGCGCCAGCCCGCCCGCTAAGAATGTCCAAAAGGTTACTGGCATCTTTTTACGCAACCCACCCATGTGACGCATATCCTGCGCGTCAATGTGCCTACCCGTGTGCAGCGCGCCATGTTCCATTCCGTGAATAACAGAACCAGACCCCAGGAAAAGCAGCGCCTTGAAGAATGCGTGTGTCACCAGGTGAAATACGGCTGCGGTGAAAGCGCCGATACCCAGCGCGGCAATCATATAACCCAGTTGAGAAATGGTGGAATACGCCAGTACGCGCTTGATATCATTTTGCGCCAGCGCGATGGTGGAGGTGAACAGCGCGGTAAATCCGCCGATCAACGCCATCGCCATCATGGGCACGGTCAATGGAGCGCCATGGTGCCATCCTGCCGACATCAACGGGAACATACGCGCGCTCAGATAAACTCCGGCTGAAACCATCGTCGCGGCATGAATCATAGCTGAGACCGGCGTTGGCCCTTCCATCGCGTCAGGTAACCACACATGCAGCGGAAACTGAGCGGATTTGCCGATCGTGCCACAGAAAAGCAGCAAGCCGATCAATCCCGCCCAGTTGAGCCCCAGCACCGGTGAGAGCGTGCTTGTGAGCAGGGTCATCGTCTCGGGGTTAGAGAATATTTCATGAAAGTTCAATGTCCCGGTCACTGAGTACAGCGCCACCATCCCCAGCAACATAAACACATCACCTATGCGTGTGGTGATGAAAGCTTTAATGCCAGCTTTGCGCGCCGACTCCTTGCCGTACCAGAAACCAATAAGGAAGTAGGAACAAAAGCCCATGATTTCCCAGCCGATGTACAGCGTCAGCAGGTTATCGCTCACCACCAGCAGGTACATGGCAAAAGCAAACAGGCTTAATAGCGCGAAAAACCGCGCGTACATCGGCTCAACGGAGGGCACCCGGTGGATTTTGCCCGCTTCCGTTATCTCAGCCCCCTGCGGCGGGAGACCTGGACGGTCCTGTTTTCCGATAGGCTGGCCAAAGTTATGGTAACCGATGCTGTAGATGAAAATCATCAGCACAGTCCAGGCAACAAAAAAGAGCATAACTGCGGTTAAAGGATCTACGAGCACCCCAATCCTCAGCCAGCTCGCACCCGTCGGCAGCCAGTTGATAGATGCCGCAAAGGAAGAATCCGCCACACCTCCAGCCGTGACCGCTTTAATGAAAACCACCATGCTCCCAACAAATGAAAGGCCTGCCCCAGCCAACGCCACGCTGTGACTGGCTCGATGAGACCGCCTGGTAAAAAGCACGATCAATAAAAACCCAAGCAAGGGCGGCAGCGGGATCAGCCAGATGAGCGGGTGAATATTGAACATGCGAAAAATTGTTTAACCTTTCAATAGGTCAAGTTCGTTGGCAACGACTGTGCGTCGTCTCCTGTAGGCAGAAACGATAAGCCCTAAACCCACAGCCACCTCAGCCGCTGCAACCACAAAGACAATCAGCGCGAAGATCAAGCCATCCATGTCTCCACGCGGTGCGTGCAGGTAGCGCCAAAAAGACAAAAGATTGATGTTCGCCGCGTTCAGCATCAATTCAATACCCATTAAAATGGCGATGGTATTACGGCGGGTGATGACAGCAAAAAGCCCTAAAGAGAAAAGAAACGCCGATAGCACGAGGAACCAGTAAAGCGGGATCACCTCTCCTCCTCTCTACGGCTAATGCCCACATGCACGGCGCCGATCAAAGCCGCCAGCAGCAGAATAGAAGAAACCTCGAAGGGAATAAGGTAACCTTGCGGGTCAAGCAGCGACAACCCCATTTCTCCAACATCCCGTTGCGCATCTGCCAGCGGAGCGGTGAAAAGAGCGGATTGCGGCCAGGTGAAAATAGCCAGCAGCAAGCCAGAAAGCGCGACTGCACCAATAAGGGCTGTCAAAACCCAGCGATGATTTTGAAGAAAAGAGTCATCCACAGCATCACGTGTGAGCATGATGGCAAAAACCAGTAAAATGGCGATGGCGCCAATATACACCACCACCTGAACAATGGCGAAAAAGCTGGCTTCCAGAAGACCGAAGACCACCGCCACGCCAAACAAAGTGAGAATCAACCACATCGCTGCGTGCATCAAGCGCTTCACAGTAACCATCATGACGCCTGCAATGACGGTGACGGCGGCATTGATGAGAAAGACAATCTGCATCCCCGTCATGATTCTACCTCTACAGGCTCTGCGGGTTTTTCGCGAAGGGTAACAGCTATAGGTCGCGGCCCAGATACCACCCGCCGTTCCTGGTTTTTTCGCCTGTGGTAAATCGAAACGAGTCTGTCCGCCACCACGAAGATTACCAGGTTCGCCAATAGCAGACCTCCCAGGCGCAACCAACCCTGCCCGGCAGGTAGGGATTTATCCACCAGTGCTGTCACCAGCAATGAGACCAGCGCCAGCGGGGTCAGGTACTTCCAGTTAAACGCCATCACCTGGTCAACTCGCAAACGCGGCAGCGAAAAGCGGATGGAGATGGTGATGAAATACACGATGGCCGTTTTAATGAGCAGGTAAAGGAATCCGAGTGCCGGGTACAATTCAGCGCCAGGTCCGCGCCAGCCACCCAGGAAGACGCTGGCAAAAATCAACGCCGCGGTGAAGGCGTGCAGAAAATCCGCCACGTAAAACATGCCGAACTTCAAGCCTGAGTATTCGATATTAAAGCCTGCCACGATCTCTGAATCTGCTTCGATCAGGTCAAAAGGTGCGCGGCTGTTTTCGGCAATGGATGCGATGAAGAAAACCAGCGCCGCCACTGGCGCCTGCCAGATGAACCACACTCTTTGCGCGGAGGTGATATCGTTCAACCCCATCGAACCCGTTAACATGACGGGCACGAGCAAGGTGAGCGCCATCGGGACTTCATAGCTGATGAGCATCGCCACCACTCGAAAACCGCCTAAAAGCGCGTACTTATTATTGGAAGCAAACCCGGCGAGAATGACGCCCAGCTCACCAAGGGCGCCTACCGCCAGGATGTATAGCACGCCAATCTGGATGTTTGAACCATATACCGTAGAGGAAAGTGGAATGACCGCCCATACCGCCAGCACCGCGGCCATAGCCAGCACCGGCGCCAGGTTAAACAACACCGGGTCAGATCCCCACGGGGTGATATATTCCTTGGTGAAAATCTTAAGCATATCAGCGATGGTCTGAAAGATACCCCAAGGGCCAACACGGTTGGGTCCGATGCGGTCTTGGAAACGTCCGCCAAGTTTACGTTCCAGCCAGATGAGGAAGATGGTGAACACCATCGCGCCCAGGCTGAGCGCGCCAGCGCCCAGGATGAAAAGAATGAACTGCGCCCACCCTGGAGGAACTCCCCAATTAGTCAGGAGGGAATTCAGCCAGTTACTGATGAAAGTGATGGGGTCCGCGAAAAAACTCATCCGAGGTCTCCCGACGGCTGCCTTACGTCCATTCCAGCGCTCCTTTGCGCCAGGCGTAAACCAGGGCGGCTGCCAGGATGGCTACAAATAGCACGGCTTCCAGTACGGCAAAAAGCGTCAGGCGGTTATAGGCAACGGCAAAAGGATATAAGAGCACAGTTTCAACATCGAAAATCAAGAAAAGCAACCCGTAAAGGTAATACTGAGCTTTAAATTGAATGCGGCTGGGACCTACCGTTTCAATGCCGCATTCATAGATCGAGTTCTTGAGGGGCGAAGGTTTTTTTGGAGACAGCAACGCGGCTGCCCCAATGGCTGCCGCCGGAATGAACATGGATATCGTCAGAAAGATGACCAGATACAACCACTCGTGCAGCATAGTGCTCCCAGTAAACCTTGTGATTCAATGCAGGCAAATTTTATCATATTTGCCCTTCGCTGCAACCAATCTCAATACTGCTTTAATCGGCAGCGGAGGGTCTGCCCATACCCCACCACCAGCAGCCCGCTCGCCGCCAGGAATCCCGCAGAAATCCTGACCGGTCTGACCGCCAGTCCCATAAACCCACGCGATTGGAGAGTAAACTCCCGCGCCAGCAGGAGTTCATCCGCCGCGTCAGAAGTAACCCATATCCATAAGGTTGCCGGGTACACAGCCTCTTCACCTGTTCGTAACTTCCAAATGAGCCCCACCTCGGAGCCGCTTCGCAAGTGCAGTGTCACCCGTCCAGCTGGAGCCAATTCCTCAAATCCCGCTTCCAGCCTGGCCGCGAGCTCAAGGTTCATGGGTTCGCTGGAAGAACTGTTGACTTTCACTTTGGCGTTCAGCCGGACCGTATCGCCAATGAATACCTGGCGCGGCAGGCCAACTATGACCGTCCCGGAGCGTCCTGAAACCGTTGTAAAGGAAACAACGGCGGTATCGCGTACCTTGTAAAAAGTAAAAGCGAAAAGAAAAATCGAGCAACAAAGGAGGGTTAAACCCGCGTTTCGCCATGCAGTCTTCATAAAAAGATTATAACCGGCAAAAAAATACCGGCAAATCACGCCGGTATCCTCAACGAAAACTGCTTACTCACCTGGTAATGCAGATGAAAACATGGTCTCCATCCTGCTGATCATCCACTTCCACCTGAAACGGCTCGTTCTGTTTAAGCGCCTGCCCGATCTCAAGCAGCATTTCCTCCACGCCCTTTTCTTTCACCGCGTCAGGCATACATTGCCCAAAGTTGCTGAATACCCATGAGACCAGGCTTAAAGGCAAGGGGATGTTAAGAATGATGTTTTGAAGTCTGCCCTTCTCATGTGTTCTTATGCGCACCTGCAGCCAGGGAGATGTCATCAAGATCCAGCCCAACACCATAATCAACACTCCGATGGCTAAGGGTATCCAGGAAAGCCAGAAACTCCAGCCCAACCCTGCTTTCTGATAGCCAAGGTAAATCCAGTCAGCGGAAAACGCAGTCAAAACCGCCCCTCCCAAAAGGATCATGCTCCAGGCGGCCTTCCAGCAGCCTGAGACTCGCAGCGTTTCCTGATCGGCTCCAGGGGTCTCTGGTTCCAGCGGCGGTCGGATGAATTCCCTTTCGCTTTCTTCAGCACCAGCGGCATCTAAAATGCCTATCAGTTCAGAACCTTCTTCCGGTGTTAAGGTCCCGTCCTCCACCTTGCGCAAAATTTCCAGTTTTGATTCATCCGTAGTCATAACGAATTTTCCTTATTTTTCCAGCGCTGAAAGGATTTTTTCAGCCTCTTCAAGCGTGATCTTTTTCTCTTGTAACATCTTCAATACCATAACGCGTTCCTCATCAGTAGCCTTGCTGGTGGGAGTTGGGGTAGAAGCATTTTCGCCTGGAAAGGTGAAACCCACCACCTTGTCGTTTTCTCCACGGCGAAACCCTGTGGCGTTGATATCGCCACACACACCGGGTTTTTCAGGCAGATCTATCGTGATTCCGCGTTCACTGAGCCTTTTTCCTCTCTCATCCAGTTTGCGCATGGCTTGCTCCAGTTTTAGGCGAACTTTTTCACCAGCCGCCGCCGTGCCCAGGGTTGCCCATTTGATTCTTTCTGAGGTGGCTGCCACGCTCTCGCGAACCCGCTTTTCCAGGTCTGAACCAAAGCCTTCCCAATTCTCAAACATCTCATCCCATCTGGACTGAAAAACGCCATCCAGGTCATCATGATCAATGATCAAGATGTCCCCTTCGGCTTTAATACTGACTACATTGCCGCCTTCGCCAAACGGGATGACTACCTGTTCCTGATCCCATTCTCCCTGCTGACCGCAGGCATTCAGGCGGATGGAACCTCCTTTTGTGTAAAGTTCTAGTTGAGCATTACACGCCGCGTGTACCCGTATTTTCACGTCTCCGCCGGCTGTTATCGTCACCATTGCTGGATTGGCTGATGCAAGTTGCAGCACTACATCTCCACCTGCCACCAGGTTCAGGCTGCCCTTCACATCCCGCAGATAAATATCCCCGCCCACTGCGCTTGAAAGTACTGATTCCACCGCACTGCCAACAAGATCACCGCCAACCCGCGCAATCTCCACAGCGCCTGTTGTTCGTTGCAACGAAATATCCCCCCCCACCATTTCAACCGAGGCGCCAGCCAGATCAACAAGCGCCAGGTCACCTCCCACCTTGCCAATGATCACCCTCTGGATCAAACCGCTCACATGGGCGTCTCCGCCGGCCTTTTCCACAGTTACCGGCTGCAAGGCAGGCAGCTGCAAGGATAGGTCGCTGGTCGCTCGAATCTCCACCTTGCCCTGATCTTCAGAGAATTTGAGTGAATCGCTTTCCTTTACCAAAGCCGTCATGAGTAGCTGGTTCTTGCCGGAAAGTGATAGATCATCTGAAACGATTATGTTCACCTGGCTATCCGTTTTAATCGGCATGGATACTTGTTTCATACGCCCTCCCAATCAATTCTCATTCATTTATTTATGAGTATATCAATTAATTTTAGTATTGTCAATACTATTATTAATATTCTTTTGTTTATACGCTCTAATACCTCAATTATATTTATTTCTATTTTCACTTATTATGCAACTGAATTGCTCAAACCATTATCGATCAGCGCGCGGCAATAGGTGTATACTCACTAGCGCCAATATGGACCAGGAAACGAGGAAACAATGAAAAACATCACCGTATCTACCGCAATAGTGCTGCTCCTTTGCTTTCTTTTAATTACCGGGTGCGCTCAAAAACAGGCTTTCACTTATTTATCGGCAGATGAAAGCGCTCAGGTGGCAACCTACACCGATGTTGCCGCCCAGAACATCATTAATGCCATCGCCGCGAACGATTACAACCTGTTCATCAGCGATTTCGATGAACAAATGCGCCAGGCGCTGCCCGAAGAGCAATTTGCCACCATTGTGAAAATGTATGGCAAAAACGGTCAGGCAGAGAGCATTTCTTTATTAAACATAGAAGACAGAGGAGATTTCATCGGGGCCAATTATGGTGTCACCTACTCGAACGCTGCGCTCACCATGTTGATCGTCGTCGCCAAATCAGATCCTTCGCTGGTAAGCGGATTATGGTTCAAATAGATGTGAAATGAAAATGACCGAAATGTTGTTTATAATATCAGCATGGTAATTCTTTACGCTGGATGAATAAAAAGGAGTATACCTACTATGAAACTAACCCCCCCTAAAAATATAACCTGGGTCATCGCCCTGGTCGTTGGTGTTCTCGGTATCATTGGTCATCTGGCGGGTTTCTTTGGCGACTTCGCTTTTTGGCTGGTTGTGATCGGCTTTGTAATCCTCGTCCTCTCTACACTGCTCAAAGACTTGTAAGTTTGCCGTGCCCCGGGGAAACCCGGGATTTTCAATTCAGTGAAGAGAATTACCTCAAAAAAATCCGGCTGTCGCCGGATTTTTCTATTCAATCCGCTTGAAAATGTAATAATCATCCGCTTCAGCCAGCGAGTGCAAACTCGCCAGGAAGTGGCTGCTGGTGTAGTCTTCCGGTTGGTAAGAGAACCAGCCGACCAGGCGGTAATTTTCCCTTAACCATTCCAGCTCATCTCCATTCAAGGTATAGCCCTGGTACGTTTTATCGTGTTTAATATGCTCTCGCTGCACCAACCAGTCAGGGCGGTAATCCATCACAAATTCTGGCCACCAGCGCTCCTCATAAGCCAGGCGGTAATTCACCACTTGCGGTGACACCAACCCGACCTCATCATAGGTATATAACCCTGAGTAATAAGGGATGTAACCGGCAGGCTCTAACAACATCTTATCACCTGCCTGGGCGTGTTCTTTCAGCCAGACGCCAATTCCCCCCCGATAAGCGAATTCTTTGGTTCCCCAAACATACGAGAACACCATTTGCGCATTTAGCCCTGCCAACATCAGCAGCACGCATCCCCAACGTACCACCTGCCTCCACTTCCCAGTCCCTGTTGACCACTCCACGATCAACGCCAGTAAAAATACCGAACCGAAAATGGCAGGCGGCCAGGTGTACCACTGATAGAGCACCCCTCCGAAGGCGTAAGCCACGGGCACCAGCCAGGTGATACTGGCGAGCGCCAAACCGGTGATACGCGACGCTCTATCACTCCATACTCGCCTGAGGTAAAGCCCCATCGCTATCAAAACGAGCGATCCAAACAGGATTCCTGTTCTGCCGAAAATTTCAGCCCTGAAAGGAGAAAACGCGCCGCCGGCGTTGCCGACGAAAACGGTGAACAGGTTGTCCGCGAAACGGCTTATCGTGAACGGATGCCGCATCAGCAGCTTGGCATTGATGGACTGCTGCAGCAACGTGCCAAAATAAAGGGAATTAAAGATAAGCAGACTGGACACACCGATTACCACTGCGGTCAATCCAGCCCAAAGCACGCGCTTTCGCTTGACGCAATCCCAAAAGAGAATCAGTAAAGCGTAAGCAATGGCGTCGGGGCGCACCCAGGGCAGGATCGCTAAGGCAGCCATCATCAGCCAATGGTCGCGCCCCCTGGATACCTGGTAAAGCAACCAGCCGATGATAAAAACCAACAGTGAAGTTTCCATCCCTGAATAGCTCGCCAGCAGAGACTGCGGGAGGATGGATAACAGCCCCCACAACCATAAAACCTGTCGCTCATCGGTAAAAAGTGCCCGGGAGGTAAACCACGTCCCCAAAAGGAACAGCAGCCCGTTCAGCAACTGGAGAATCGGGATGAAAGCCCTGTCTCCGGCTGCCAGGCGCACCAGCGCCGCCAGGAACACGTAAAGGTGTGAAGTGGATGCGCTGACCCGTTCGCCCGGGTTGAAACCATAAACACCGCTCTGCGCCAGGTTTTCAGCGCAGCGCAGGCTGATATACGCGTCTTCCTGTATGTGATGTGTGAAATAGAAAGGCACTCGCGCAGCGAGGAGCAAGAGGAAAAGCAGCGCGAAACGGGCAGCGGGTTGTTGAAGAATTCGCCGTGTCAATCGGAGTCCCTGTCTTTTCTCATCTGGAAAAGCTTAGCCCCGGTTACCAGCAGCAAGGGGATGAGCAGCGCGCCTCCACAAAATGGGGTCCCTGGCCTGCGGTTCAGGTCTTTTTCGGGGCTTTCAGCTGCGGCAGTTTGTAACGCCGCGGCTGAAGCAGCCACCGGCGGAGACGAGGTTTTCGTTATCAATGGCTGAAGGGTGGGGGTTACGCCATCCAGTAGGGGCTCAAACTGAACCGCGGTCAGCACGGGGGTTTGGGTGAGCCAGGGAAAGTCAAACCTCTCATCCACCTCCACAATGCCCTCCTCCATCAGCCAGGTGAGGTCTACTGCGATGCCTTTCACTGTTTCGTCATCAGGCGCCAACTGTAAAGCCAGGTGAATTTGCTCCAGTGCTTTAAGCTTCAAAGGCAGCGTCTGCTCACCTTCGTACCCGGCGTACACCGCGTAGTACGCCAGCAGGTCAGCGTAGCCGGCGTGCCATAACGCGTCCTGCGGTAACAGGTCTGTCGCTTTTGTGTACGCTTCATCGCTCAACTCGAATAGCTCTTTTACACCGGGGTCTGCCTGAAAATGCCAGGTCCTGAAACCACGCCTGCCATGCGGCGAAAAGAGCAGCGTTTTGTAAAGCTTGCCCAACCTGCCCCAGGCCTCGCCATCTTTCGGGGCGGCGGCCACCCGCGCGCGTTCTCTCAATACCTGTTTCCACACAGAAGGGGCGACCAGGGAGATGGTGAAATTGTCTTCCGGCTTTGGTTCAAAGTCACGGTACTGCCAGCTGAGCGTTTCGCCCTCTTTTACCCAGCCGGGGGTGGTGCAGTTGGTTGCATCATCGATGCAGGGCAGCAAAAAGAGCTCATCCACCTGGTAAGGCAGGTTCACAATCAGGTCCGCGCTGCCAATGGTGCCTTTCCAGCCAGCGCCTGTAGAGAAGATATACTGGAACCAAATATAGGGCATCTCGCCGCTGGCTTCAAGGGTGTAAGCCACCTCGATCTTCACTGGTTGCCCGGCGGGAAACAACACGTCAAATTCCACCCAGTCCACCGCTTTTTCAAAGCCGTTGGGGTCTTCCCCGCTGATCCGACGCGTGTTCGAAGGCGTGCCGTTGACCTTGACCGAGATGTCTTGAACAGGTGTTACGCCAAACCAGCCATTGCCTACCGCCGCCGGGAAGCGCGCCGCCATGCGCTCATCCGTGCTGCCCAGGTTTTTCATATTGAACAGCGCCTGCACATCTGCGAAGCCCATTTCTTCCCCGCCGTCAGCCTCGCGGATATTCAACTGCACGCTCTCCGACTCCATGCGCACCTGTGTTTGCTCACTGCCCGGAGCGGGGTTGAACCCTGGCGGGTAGGCTGGAGGAGCCACATCCGCGCGCGCTGGCGCGATGGCGGACAATATAAACAATAAGGTGATAACCAGGGCCATCTTGCGCATGCTATGCTCCTTGAACAGATATTTTCGATGGATGAGGTTATTGATATCTGATAATTTTCTTCTATTCTCAATATAAAACAAAAATAACCTGTTAAATCAACTCAAAAGTATTTTCACCTGAATTGTATTCGATTAGTTTTACCCAATTAATGGCTCCGTTTTCTTGACAAAAGTACCTGTTGAACTCCATCGAAAATCGATTAATCATATTTACATATAATTCTGAATACTCTTCATTACGTTTCTTCGCCTCAAATCCTAAAGGCTCAATTAAATCAGTATATAAATTCTGTTCCCCTGAAATAAAACTCCAAAACTTCTGGCCGCAAAATTTATAGTACTCCCCCTTGTCTGGTTTGTTATCCCTGCCGTAACAACAACCGTTTACAGCGGTAATCGATAATTTGGAGTTACTCGTTCTTAAAGTCCTCTTGGCTCTTGAAAAATCATCTATCAGTTTTGATATCTGAGATGAGTTCCCCCAATTAGGACCTGACTTAATATTGACAATGTATCTTATCCCTTCATAATCGAACTCGAGGTCAATCCCAGGAATGCCGGACTTCCATCCATTGAATACCTGAGAATTAATAAAAATTGCCAACCCCTCCAACCAGGTGCCGAAAATTGTCTCTTCATTTGAGGAAATGTGCGAGTCCACAAATCCTCGGACGATCATCTCCGAGGTCAGCATGTTTTTTGCTTTATATAAATAGGGGTTTTTGCGCTGTAAAACTTTTGTTAACTTAAGGGCGCTAAGGCTATTAATTCGATCTTGGTGAAATTCTCCGATATGTTCATGAACATAAGATTTCACATCCTCAAGTGAAAGATTATTCATCTTGTTTTCTTTCCTTTTTTATGAGTTCTGCTTTCAAGCGGTTAATAGCCACTTCACAATATTCATTATTAATTTCTATCCCAGTGTACATACGGTCAAGAAGAGCAGCTGCCACGCAGGTAGTGCCTGAACCATTGAATGGGTCCAGTACAAGGTCACCGGGTTTTGTAAAAAGCCTGATAAACCATTCTGGTAATGCTACTGGAAAAACGGCTGAATGCTGCTGATTGTAGCATTCAGTAGCCATGTAAAGAACGTTGCTCGGATAAACCAAGTCCCTTCCAACCCAGTTTTCAATTTTCTTACCAAAACCACTGCCAACCCTCGAATTGTCCCTTTTTTTATCAGTTGTTGAAAGATTTTTCAGTCTGGTTTGAGCCCAATCTCCCACGGGCACCATTACTTCCTCTTGATACATAGCAAATTTTTTTTGCTTCGTAAAGTGCAATAGTCTCTCCCAGTTGTCGCGAAACCTGTTAGGCCATTTTCCAGGGTGAGAATTTTTCTTGTGCCACATGTATTCTTCAGTCCAATACCATCCATGTCTTCTTAATTCAAGGATTAATTCAATCACATACGTGTGCCGCTCGCCATTAACCACCCGTTCTTTGATATTTAAGATGAAGGATCCTTCAGGTTTCAGAATCCTGTAAAATTCCTTGGCTTTTGGTAGAAACCAATTTACATATTTTTCTGGTTTAATTCCGCCGTATGTACTAGTCCTCTGGTCAGCATAAGGAGGAGAAGTAAAAATCAAATCAACTGAATTATCAGGTAATCCTTTGAGGATAAGTTCACAATCTCCATTAATAATAGAATTTTTATAACCCTCAACAACCAGAGGCGAATCAACTGCGGGCTCAATAAACAATGGGATTTGTTGCGAATTAATGATATATAACCCGCCAGAATCCTGAAGGTTCGGCGAAACACCTTTATTCAATCGATATACTACACAAGAGTCATCCATATCCATCAACAATGATTAAACCATATTTTTCACAAGCCTGAACAAGCGAGTGATCGATTAAGACAGAACAGGCAATAAGGTCTGATTTAATTGCGCGGAACAGACGGATTTGCATCCTACCTCAATGACAAACCGCCAGCCTCTAAACAGGTTGGCGGTAGTTGGTAGTGTTGGTCGGGGCGGGAGGATTTGTGTCATACCTCGATGGTAAACCACGACCTCTTGTTGGTCGGGGCGGGCGGATTTGTGTCATACCTCGATGGTAAACCACGACCTCTTGTTGGTCGGGGCGGGCGGATTTGAACCGCCGACCTCTCGGTCCCGAACCGAGTGCTCTAGCCGGACTGAGCCACGCCCCGAACGCCTGCATTATACCCTAACCCGGAAAAATCAGAGAGGGTTCGCGCTTCCGGCTTTTATTCGTTACAATTAACCTGTTGTGAAACGACCTTCCCTGCCCTTGCTGCTGTTCATCTGCTGGCTGCTTGCCGCCTGCGCCGCGCCCGCAACGCCCGCCGTCCTGCCGCCGACGTTTACCATCCAGACGGCTGCCATCGCCTCCACTTCACTGCCCAGCCCGACCAGCGCGCCCACCTCCACCGCCACGCCCGCAACGCCCGCTCCCCCCGCTGTAACTCTGCCCCAGGGCGCGCTCAGCGCGCAGCAGCGCCAGGCGCTGGAAAACGCCGCTCGCGCTTTCATCAGCCCCTCTCCCGAGGAAGCGCTCGCTACCGCTATTGAGCTCGGTTACCTGGGGCGCAACGCCAATCCCGCCACCATGTGCGGCCCGTTGGCGTTGGCGATTTTGCAGCAATCCGGTCTTGTCGATTCTTCTTTCCCTTTGAAGAGCTTTTACTACCTCAATCCACGCCCCGGTCATGACGAACGCTACCTGGAAAAGGTCTTTCCAGCGGATCGATTTGAGAAGATCGTGCGCGAAGAATCCATTGGCAAAATCGACTTCAGCGCAGACCCACTTTTGCCGGGTGATTTCCTCTATCTGTTTGCCGGCGACAGCGGCAGTTTTGAGCACATGCTGGTGGTCTCGCGCGTAGATGATGCGGGGCGGGCGTACGCTGTGACCAACCTCAACACTGCCAGGGGGGTGATTGTGGATGAGGTGCTGTTGTATGATCCCGCCAACCCCGGCGTTGGACAGTTTTACCAGTGGACAGATTGGGAGAACCGCATGATCGGACGAACCGGTTATGGCGGTTACTGGCTCTGGCGTCCGCTGCCCTGATTTTCCCCCTTCACCCCCCCACACACACACTTGTTGCCGCTTTCTATTCATGGATAAAATTCAGGCCTGAATATTGCAACCAGATACAAGATATGACCAGTTGCGTGTTTTGCGATATCATCTCCGGCAGCGCCCCTTCAGACCAGTTATACGCGGATGAAGAGCTGCTCGTCATCCAGGATATCCACCCGGTTGCGCCGGTGCATGTCCTGGTCATCCCGCGCAAGCACATCCCCTCGCTCAACCATCTCCAACCGGAAGACCAGGCGCTGGCGTCCCGTCTGCTGCTCACCGTGCCGCGCATCGCCCATCAATTGCTGGGAGATGACGCCGCTTACCGTACGATCATCAATACCGGCGCTGCCGCGGGGCAAACGGTCTTCCACCTGCATGTGCACATCATCTCCGGCCGTCCTTTCATTAATCATCTGCTCACCCGGGGGCTGTATTGATGCATCAATCCGCCCGCCTGTTGTTCGCGATACTCGCTACGCTGCTCATCAGCGGCTGCATCAAACCAGCGCCGGGGTCAGTGCCCTGGCAAATTTCGGGCACGCAGGAACTTCCGGGTGCGCAGCATCCCGTGACCTCCTCCCCACCTTCCTGGATGCCTGCTACCCGCGTTCCCGGATCGCCTTATTTCACACCCACGCCAGATACGCCGCGGGTTATGCCCACCTTGCGCGCTGACCAGGAGTTTTACACGGTGCAGTATGGCGACAGCCTGGGGAACATCGCCCTCCTTTACAACCTCGATCTGGCGTCGCTCATCGCGGCAAACGACCTGGCGAACCCGGATATCCTGGAAATTGGTCAGGTCATCACCATCCCCGCACCGCAACCCGGGGCGGAACCTTCATCCTTTAAGATAATCCCGGATTCCGAGCTGGTTTACGGTCCGGTCAGTTCCACGCTGGACATTGAAGCGTTCGTGAACGAACGGAATGGCTACCTTAACGCCTACCGCGAAGAAGTGGAAAAAATAGAAATGAGCGGGGCACAAATTGTGGCGCGGGTAAGCCGGGAGTTTTCTATCAACCCCCGCCTGCTGCTGGCGCTGCTGGAATACCGTTCTGGTTGGGTGACTACTTCCTTAATCGATGATTCGTTGCGCGATTACCCGATGGGGCTGCAAGACCCGGCGCGCAAGGGGCTTTACCTGCAGCTGGCATGGGCGGCCAAACTACTCAACCGCGGTTATTACCTTTGGAAGATCAACGCGATATCTTTCACCAGTTTTGCTAACCACAGCCTGGCGCTGCTTTCACCGACCATCAACGCTGGTACAGCAGCGGTGCAATACATGCTGGGGGTTGGCTCGTATCCTGATGCCTGGCAAAGAGCGGTCTCAGAAGAAGGGTTATTCCGCACCTACTGCGAATTATTCGGCATCCCATTTGACCTGGCTTTCGAGCCTTTGATCCCCGCTGACCTTCAACAGCCAGCGCTCACGCTGCCCTTTGAACCCGGTACCCTGTGGTCTTTCACCAGTGGCCCTCACGCCGGTTGGGCAGACGGCTCAGCCTGGGCCGCCTTAGACTTCGCCCCTCCGGGTGAGCAGCTCGGCTGCTACATCACAGACGAATGGGTAACCGCGGTTGCTGACGGGCTCATCGTTCGTTCCAGTAGCGGCGCGGTGGTGCTGGACCTGGATGGTGACGGCCTGGAGCAGACCGGTTGGACCATCCTCTATATGCACATCGAAACCCGCGACCGCGTCGCGGCAGGCGCACGGGTAAAAACGGGGGACCGTATTGGCCACCCTTCGTGCGAAGGGGGTTTCTCCAATGGCGCACATGTTCACATTGCCAGGCGCTACAACGGCGAATGGATTTCCGCTGATAGAGAAATCCCATTCAATATGAGTGGCTGGGTCTCTTCGGGTGATGGCAGTGAATACAGCGGGACGTTGACCAAAAACGGTAAGGTGGTTTATTCCTGGAACGGACGGGTAGATGCGAACCAAATCGGTTACTAGGCTCTTTCAGATAGTCGCCGCCTGGGCGGTATTAGCCGGCTCAATGCTAGCTTGCTCGCAGGGTTACGTGAGCCCGGCGGAGCTTACAGCTACCGCTGGCCTCCGCCCCATGGCAGACACAACCGCGGCGCCTACAGAAGAAACCCCTTTTACCGCCAACATCTCGCTGTTTCAAACGCCAACCCAACCACCCCTGCCCACGTTCACTGACCTGCCGGCGTTTACCAGCACACCGCAACCCTCACGCACGCCAGATCCTAACGCTACGCCCAAGCCGCCCCTCCAATATTACACTCAGGCGGGTGATACACTGGCTTCTATCACCGGTCGTTTTGGCGTCAGCGCCGACCAGATAATTCCCAGCGAACCCATCCCGGTGGATGGGTTGATCAACCCCGGGGTGCTGCTCATCATCCCCGACGTGCTGGAAGATGTGTATGAATCGCTGACCTTGCTGCCTGACAGTGAAGTGGTTTATTCTCCTTCCGCGGTGAATTTCGATATTCTGAAGTACGTTGCAGAAGCGGATGGTTACCTCAACCGTTACCAGGAGACAGTTGGTTCACGGCAGTACAGCGGCGCGGAGCTGGTACAGCGCGTAGCACTGGAAAATTCGATCAACCCCTACCTTTTGTTGACCTTACTGGAATACAAAAGTCACTGGGTCAGCAGCCGACCCACTAATATGGCAGAAAGCGAATACCCCATGGGATACGTGAGGTTGGAATACCGCGGTTTGTACAAGCAACTCTCCTGGGCGGTAGAGCAGCTTTCCATCGGGTATTACGGCTGGCGGGCGGGCAGCCTGAACTCGCTTACTTTTAAAGATGGTTCCAGCGTGCGCATCAGCCCGGGTTTAAACGCCGGCACCGCCGCCATTCATTACCTGTTCTCTCGCTGGTACAACCAGGCTGAGTGGGCAGCCGCGCTCTATGGCGCTGATAACATGCCCGATCTGATGAGCCGCATGTTTGGTGACCTGTGGGAACGCTCACGCGCGGTTGACCCCCTGTATCCGGCTGACCTGCGGCAGCCTGAGTTCAGCCTGCCCTTCCAGCCCGGGCGCGTGTGGAGCTTCACTGGCGGACCGCACTCCGCTTGGGGCGAAGGTGGCGCGCTGGCGGCGCTTGATTTCGCCCCGCCATCAAGCACCGCGGGCTGCGTGGCCTCAAATGAGTGGGTGACAGCGGCCGCCTCCGGCGTCATCGTCCGTGCGGCGGATGGGATTGTCATCCAGGACCTGGATGGAGATGGCGTCGAGCAGACCGGGTGGAATATCATGTATCTGCATGTCGAAACACGTGACCGCGTTCAGCCCGGTACATACGTTCAAACTGGTGACAAAATAGGGCATCCCAGTTGCGAAGGCGGCATATCCACCGGAACCCATGTGCACATGGCGCGCAAATTCAATGGAGAGTGGATCCTGGCGGACGGTCCGCTGCCCTTTACGTTAAGCGGTTACGTGGCGAAAAACGGCGGCTCCCCTTACCAGGGCAGTCTTGAAAGCGGGCAGGCAAGGATCATCGCCAATCCATTAGGAACGCTTCGGTCTTACATCTCCCTTCCCTAGCGCAATATCCTCCCATCTGGTATAAAATTTACCGGTATGAAATCAACAGGAAGTCGCATAAATAACCACCGCGGCGGTTTCGGTTCGCTGTTCAGCGCGATCATGAGTATCCTGATCCTGTCTGCCTGTTCGCCGCAACCTCCCATAACAGTGTACATTACTCCGTTTCCGTTAAGCGCCACCGAAGCCCCGGCTCAGCAGCCCACCGCGCTGGCCACGCGCCCGGTTTATCAACCCGGCACGCTGGTGGCGTATACCGCGCGCACAGGTGACAACCTGCCAGCGCTGGCGCACCATTTCAACACAACGGTGAAGGAAATCCTTGAAAACAACCCTCAACTCTCTGAAAAAACGACCACGCTCACTCCCGGCGAGAACCTGCAGATTCCGATTTATTACGAAGCGCTTTGGGGGAACTCCTTCCAGATAATTCCTGACTCTCTCTACATCAATGGTCCAGCCCAAATTGGCTTTGATACCAAGTCATTCGTCAACGCTCATCCCGGCTGGTTGAAGAACTACGCCTCGCTCGCCGGCGGCGAAGTGCGCCGTGGCGCTGACCTGATTGATTACGTCTCGCTCGAATATTCCATCAGCCCACGCCTGCTGTTGGCGTTGGCCGAGTACCAGGCCGGTGCGCTAAGCGTAGAAACCCTTGAACCGCAAGAAAAAGTTTATCCGCTCGGCTACGAAGATGAATTCCACCAGGGTTTTTACCTTCAACTTCTGTGGGCGGCCAACACCTTAAATAACGGCTACTATAGCTGGCGCTCCGGCAAGCTGGACACCATCACCAGGCTGGATGGTTCCATTGAACACCCTGACCCCTGGCAGAACGCCGCGACGGTGGCGCTGCAGAATTACTTCTCTCAGGTGCTTCCCGTTGCCGATTACCACAAAGCCATTTACAGCGAGGGGTTATACAATATATATACTGCGTTGTTCGGCGACCCCTGGCAATATACCTCTGACCACATTCCCGGCGATTTACAGCAACCGCCGCTGAGGTTGCCGTTCGTGCCGGGAAAGACCTGGTCTTACACCGGCGGACCGCACTCTGCCTGGGGCGAAGGCGCACCATTGGCTGCCCTTGACTTTGCCCCTCCATCTGTCGTAGGCGGCTGCGCTGCCAGCAACGAGTTTGTCACTGCTATGGCGGATGGTCAGATCGTGCGTTCTGAAAAAGGCCTGGCTATGCTGGACCTCGACGGCGACGGCGATGAGCATACCGGCTGGGTGATCCTTTACCTCCACCTCGGGCTGAACGATAAGATTCGCCCCGGTATGCTGGTGAAAACAGGTGACCTCATCGGGCACCCTTCATGCGAAGGCGGTTCCGCCACCGGCACACATGTGCATATCGCCCGTAAATACAATGGCGAATGGATTGAAGCGGATAGCGTGGTGCCATTCAACCTGGAAGGGTGGATCGCGAAAAACGGGGTGGTCCCTTACCAGGGAAGCCTGAGCAATTATGGGCGTATCATCACCGCTAGCGACAAGGGCCTGGCAAATTCCTATATCACCGCGGGGAATCCATAATGCACGAACGAACCCGTTCTGGTCAGATTCGGCTGGAATCGATACGCTTGATTTTCGGCTTGTTACTGCTAGCTATGGTCACCAGCGGCTGCGTGGCCAACCCTGTGCCTGATGAGCCCGCGCCTGGTTCCGGGCAACCAACTGCCGCCAGTACACTGGAAAGCAACACGTTGGAAACGTCGGACGCGATCACCGCGGCGGTTACTGCAACCGCTGACTTGCCAGCCACGGATTCACAAACGCCGCCCCCCCAGGCGGAAGCTGAAGCAGACTGGCTCTCCATGCCCATCGTGCCGACAGTATCCCCCCGGATGAAAGACGTTTTTGAACGCGGACAGAAAAGCGGTCGCGATGCCGCGCGTTTTTCAAAAATAGGCGATTGTCAAAACATCACGACCTATTTCCTGGCGATGTATGACAGCGGTAATTACCGGCTGGGAGATCAATACGCTTACCTTCAGCCAACGATTGACCATTTTAAAGGCTCCTGGTGGCGCCAGAGTCTCTCAGTTAAAGGCGGGATGAACGTAGCAGCGGTACTCAGCCCGATATGGGCGAACCCCGATAAATGCCTGCCCAAAGAGACTCCCCTGGCCTGTGAGCTGCGCGTGTACAACCCGGCGTTTGCGGTCATCAGCCTGGAAGAATCCTGGTCAGGCAGTATTGAGCATTACGACATGTATCTGCGCGAAATCGTGGAATACGTGCTGGCGCAGGACATCGTTCCCATCCTCGCCACGCGCGCGGAAACTGAAACCCAGGAAAGGCAAATCAACCCTACCGTGGCGCGCATCGCGCATGATTACCAGGTGCCTTTGTGGAACTTCGGCGCCGCAGCCAGAGCTCTACCTAATAATGGGATTCGACCGGACGGGTTCCATATTACCGAGGGGCAATCTTACTTTGATGACGAGGCCATGTTAAAAACAGGCTGGACCCAACGCAACCTCACCGCTCTGCAGGCGATCGATGCCGTCTATCGTGGACTGACCCAGGAGCCATAACCTTACGCGGTTTTTAAGGTAAGGTGCGCAAGCCTGTTTTCCCAGGCAGGTTAGGCTTGTTCAATCGTATATTTGGTTTGAATATTGGCTGCCTTTCGCAGCATCGCCATACCGGGGCAATATTTGTTTTCACTTAAATCGACTGCCCGCGCCACCGCGTCGGGATCAATATTCCGTCCCTTGATGATATATTCAATGGTGATATCCGTGAACACCTTGGGGTGTTCGCCCGCGCGGTCAGCGTGCAGCTTCACCTCGAAATCAGTTACCTGCTGGCGTTTCTTTTCAAGGATTGAGATGACATCCATCGCCGTGCAGCCTCCCAATCCCATTAAAATCAGCTCCATCGGTACCACGCCATCTCCCGCTCCGCCGTGATCAACCGAAGCTCCAAGCGGCACTTCAAAATTTGAATCCGCGACTCCTTTGAAAGACAACCCGTATTTCCATCTCAGCTTTGCATCCATTCTTGCTTCCTCCTGGTTATGATTGTGATAATTCAGTTCTCATCAACTTTACAAAACGAACCCAACTCTCCAAACTGGAGAAGGATTTCTGTTATCAAGTGAAACTGCCACCGGGTTCTTTAAACCCGCACACCGCGCAGCCTAACACCAGCCAACCGTCATAGTCTAAAACGCCCTTTCCACATACCGGGCACGGCTGACCAGGTTTACCAGTAAGACAGCGCTCGCCTTTAAGCGAGGGCACCGCAGCCGGGGCATTTATGCTATACGGACATTTCCCGGGTTGCTGGTTCATCCCGCTGGTTTCACTCACCAGGTTTCTTCCCTGTTGATTGAGCGATTTGCAATCTGGCGAACAGGCGCGAGCGCACCCCTTCTGGCAGCGTCTCTTCGCCTTCTGCAACCTGGTACAGGTCGATCGTCTTTTGCAGCGTATTCATTACCACCTGGCAGTCCCTGCACTCCTGTAGATGGGCCTCAAGCTGAGCGCAAATGTCGGGCGCCAGTTCTCCGTCGATATAATCTGAGAACTGCCTCAAATGCTCCTTGCAATGACCGCGTTTACCCATTATTACCCTGTCCTTGCAACCGTTCGCGGAAATAACCGCTCAATTCGTCGCGCAGTTTCACCCTGGCTCTAACCAGGCGGGTTTTTACCACTTCTTCGTTTACCTGTAAAATTTCCGCCGTTTCCCTGGTCGAAAAACCGCGCACATCCCGTAAGAGAAATACCATTCTCAGAGCGTTCGAAAGTTTCACGGCAGCTCGGGTGAGCTCGGACCTTGTTTCTTCTGAGATAAATTCCTTTTCTGGCAGACAGCACCAATCCACCACCTCTTCGCCATTCTCGGCTTCTTCCTGCGTTACCGGTTCAGAATCGAAATGAAATTCTGATTTCCGCCTGCGCAGCATCATTAACGCTTCATTCGTCGCGATCCGGTAAAGCCAGGTATAAAGCGAGGAACGCTTTTCAAACCCTCGCAGCGCGTTGTGCGCTTTGAGAAAGGTTTCCTGCAGCATATCCTCCGCGTCTTGCGCGTTTCCCAGCATGCGTAACCCCAGCCCATAAATGCCTGCGGAAGTCTGGTCGACCAGTTCATTGAAAGCCTGCCCATCTCCCGCAATCAAACGGTCAACAAACTCAGAAGGGAACTGTCTCGCTGCACTCATATAGATGATCTTTCAAAGAAAAAGTGACTTAACTCAACGGCCAGTTTGGCAGCACATCCAGATCCAGCGGGTCTACATGTCCCAAACAAAAATGGTAATAACCCGCGCTGGCAATCATCGCGGCGTTGTCAGTGCAAAGTGAAAGCGGTGGGATATGCACCGGAAATTCAGTTTGCGAGGTGAAGGTCTTGCGTAAAGCTTCGTTCGCCGAAACACCCCCAGCGACCAGGATGGACTTCACGGCGTAATCACGCGCCGCCTTCATTGTTTTTTCGAACAGCACGCTCACCACCGCTTCTTGAAAGCTGGCTGCCAGGTTTGGCACCGGCAAAGAACGGTTTTCCTCTTCCAGCGCGCGGACTTCGCGTAATACAGCGGTTTTCAACCCGCTGAACGAAAAATTCCATGTGTTTTCAAGCCTTGAACGCGGGAAGGGAAACGCCTGGGGATTGCCTTCTCGGGCAGCCTTTTGGATGGCCGGGCCGCCTGGATAAGGCAACCTTAGCATGCGCGCGACCTTGTCAAAGGCTTCGCCAGCCGCATCATCCAGTGTGCCGCCAAGGCGCTGGTATTGAAGATGGTCTTGTACCAGGTTGAGTTCGCTATGCCCGCCAGAAACGAGCAACGCCAATTGCGGGAACTCCGGCGGTGGAGGTGGTTTTGGCGTATCCGCAGGGTAGAGCCACGCGGAATAAATATGCCCTTCCAGGTGATTCACGCCAATCAATGGCAGCTGTCTGCCCAGCGCCAATCCCTTGGCAGCATTCATCCCCACCACCAGCGATCCTGCCAGGCCGGGTCCCCTGGTAACGGCAATGGCGTCGATATCCGCCAGGCCAAGGTTGGCCTTTTGCAAGGCTTCATCGATCACAGGGTAAATGGTGCGGATATGCTGGCGCGATGCGACTTCAGGAAATACACCGCCATATTTGGTGTGCAGGTCGATTTGAGTGGCGACCACATTGGAAAGTATCTCTCGTCCGTTCTCAACCACCGCTGCGGCGGTTTCATCACAGCTGGTCTCAATACCCAGTAAGCGGGCTGATTTAAGTTTCACTGAACACGCCCTTTCTGCACGTCACCTCATTTCATTGGCAGCAGCAGGTCTTTAGGGAATTCCGCCAGTATTTCGAATTCGCCATCCGGGGTCACCCACCACGAATCTTCGATGCGCACACCCATACCGCGTTCAGGGTAATACAACCCTGGTTCAAGCGTAAACACAGACCCGGGAGCCAATATATCTGTTGGTGAAGGGTTGACCGCAGATGCCCAGGGCTTTTCATGCACTCTCAAGCCGATGCCGTGGCCCAGGCTGTGCACATACCCCCGTTCCACAGTCGGATCCGACTGGATAGTCGGGTGCCCCATCTCCTCGAACAACGCGCAGGCACGTTCTTGAAATTTATAAAAAGGTGCGTTCACTTTTAACTCGGCTGAGATGGTATCGTAAACCTGCCTGACCTGGTCATAGAGCTGCTGCGCTTCATCAGTCACGTAGCCCAGCGACCAGGTGCGGGTAAAGTCATAATAGTAACCTCCGCCAGCCTCACAGGGATAGATATCGTAGACGATGGTCTGCCCCAGTTGCAGCGCGTCGCTCGGGTTTCCCACCGAATGGGGGATACCCGCGTCCCTGCCAATAGCAAAAATGGTCCCCTCGGGGTTCTCCGCCCCCCGCTCTGCCAGCCACAGTTGAATGAGGTTCTTTACCTCGCCAATGGTCACCGGCGTACCATCTTTGTGTACCACCACACCACCCTTTGTTTTATGCCCGGTGATGTAATCAGCGGTCTTCGCCACCACATCGGTGGTCACCCTCCCCATGGCGCGGATATGTTCGATTTCACCCGCGTCTTTGGTCATCATGGCGTTCATCAAGATCTCGTCCCGCACAAAGCCAGCGAACTGTAGTTCAGGCATCAATTCCTGTAAACGATTCAGGATTGAATAAAAAGGACCGATATCGTCTTTTCCATAAAGAGCCACTCGGCCGCGGGTGAGCTTCATTTCTTCAAGCATTAATTTAAGCCGTAAAACAAACGCCTCCAGGTAATTGCCCCCTGCCTGCTTGAGCAGGTCGTGAAGAGGGTATTTGGTCATACTCACAAGCTTTAATCCTGATTTGGCGGCCTCTTCGCGTTCCATCGGGTAATGAAAAAGCACCGCATCCTTTCCCCGCTGTTTGATCAATATCGCGTCAGAAACATGCGCGGTTCCCACGAAATAGACCATCGATGGGTTGTGCTGCGCTGCACCAATAATGAAGATTGCGTCAACATTGTGCTTTTTCATCAATTTATCGAGATCTGTTTTCATCTGTGCGCTCCTGTGATATGGGTTCTGAGTATCCTGACCAGATCCTCATCTTCTTCCGGCAAAACGGTACGCGGGTCAAGGTAAAGCCTGCCGCCCTGCACCCTGGCGATCAACGGCGGGGTAGACTGGCGTAACCGCGCAGCCATTTGTTCCAACCCTGGTATGTTAAAAGATAGCGCGAAGGTGGGCAAGGTTTCCTCTGGCAGGCTTCCTCCCCCCACGGTGGAGTGTTCTTCAACGACCTCCCCACCCACTTGCTGCTGCCAGCGTGTCGCCCGTTCCTTCAAGTCATTCGCGCTGGCTGAAATCATGCGCCAGATGGGGATCTCCTTCTCCGCTTCGCCTTTCAGATAATGCAGCAAGGTGGCTTCCAACCCTGCCAGGCACAATTTATCCGCCCGGACGGCGCGCGCCAATGGATGCCGTTTTATTTTGGCAACCAGGTGCGCTTTGCCTAAAATGATGCCCGCCTGCGGTCCTCCTAACAGCTTGTCTCCTGAAAAACACACCAGGTCTACCCCGGCTGCCAGTGACTCCTGCACCATCGGTTCATGCGCCAAGCCAAACCTGGATGTATCCAGCAATGCCCCTGAACCCAGGTCATCCAGCATGGGCACCTCGTACTGGTGGGCAAGGGCAGTCAGTTCTTTAAGTTCAGGCTGTGAGGTAAACCCCACCAGTTTAAAATTTGAAGTGTGCGCGCGCATCAACAACGCTGCGCCGTCACGCAACGCGCTTTCATAGTCCCCCAGGTTGACCCGGTTGGTGGTGCCAATTTCAACCAGTCGGGCGCCTGACTGCTTCATCACTTCCGGGATGCGGAATCCTCCGCCAATTTCAACCAGCTGCGAACGCGAGATAACCACCGCCCGCCTGCTGGCCAGGGCGGATAAACACAACAAAACCGCGGCGGCGTTGTTGTTTACCACCAGCGCGTCCTCCGCTCCGGTAAGCCGGCGCAACAGCCCGCTGGCGTGCACGCTCCGGGAGCCGCGTTTTCCTTTCTCCAGGTCATACTCCAGGGTCGCATATCCCCCGGCGATCTCGCTCATCGCTTGCTGCGCGCTGCGGCTAAGCGGAGCGCGACCCAGGTTGGTGTGTAAAACCACCCCGCTGGCATTGATCACCCGGGTAAGCGTGGGAGTGAGCGCTTGTATCAACTGGTTTTTAACCCGTTCCAAAATGGCTTCCTCGGTTGGTTCAAAGGTTTCTGCCTGCGGATTCTGGCGTATGCTTTCGAGCACATTCTGGATGTTCGTGGTAACCAGTGATCGTCCATAGCAATCCAGCATCGGGGCAGCGTGCGCGTGCAGCAAGAGCCTGTCAACAGAGGGCAGTTTTCGCAGATCGATCATGGTTTCATTCGAGAAGGGAAGCGGTTCAGTTCGCGCATACGAATGAGTAACTCAATCGCAATGAACCCGATTGCGATGAAGATCGCCAGCGCAAAATTCAACACTCTGCCAAATTGCATCCATAGCAGAATATCTGCGTAAATGCCCCACCAGGCGGCTTCGCGGATGATCACCTTGGAGGTTACAGGCGGGTTGGAAGGAAATCGCAGATGCAGGTAAAAAATCGCCGGAAGCGCCAACCCGCTTGCCAGCAGAGTGACGAAAAAAAACAACAACCACCTGGGGCCAAGCGTCGGCACGGTGAAAAGGAACAAACCCATCAACCCGACTGTCGAGGTCAGCACCAGGATGATGCTGGTGGTGAGCACCGGCATAAAAAGCATTCTTGGAGGTTGAGTGTCTTTCATGCGCAGATGAGGTTCCTTTTCAATTATTGATAATCCATTATATCAATTGCGCCGGTTAATGAACAACTTCTGCGCGAAAAAACCTAATGCCTGTTGTTGTTCAGGCTCTTGACCTGGAAGCGCATTTGATTCATGGTAAAATCTAGCCATTACAGGGGATTAGTGACCCGCTCATCAAGAGAGGTGGAGGGACCGGCCCGCTGAAACCTCGGCAACCGCTCACGCAGACTGGTGCCAACTCCGGCAGAAGGGATTCTGAAAGATGAGAGAGAAAGCACCACCTTCAAACAACCTCTCTCGCGAGAGGTTGTTTTTATCAGTAAATCGCTCAAGGAGACCATAATGGATCGTACATTCACCAACCGTCAATACCTGGACGCGCTGCAAAGCAAGGTAATGGTGTTTGATGGAGCAATGGGCACCAACCTGCAAGCCCAGAATTTAACTGCCGACCATTTCGGCGGCGAAAAGACCAACGGCTGCAACGATTACCTGGTCATCACTTACCCCCAGGCGGTTGAAAAAGTTCATCGCTCTTTCCTCTCAGTCGGCGTGGATGTGATTGAGACCTGTACCTTCCGTTCAAACCGTTTAACCTTAAGTGAATACGGGTTATCACAAGAGGTGACCGCCATCAACCAGGCTGCGGCTGCTTTGGCACGGCGGCTGGCAGACGAATATTCTCAAACCGGGCAACCACGCTATGTAGCCGGATCCATCGGTCCCTCTGGCAAACTGCCCTCTATGAGCGACGCTGAACTATCCAATATCACTTTCGATGAGCTCACCTCAATCTTCAAGCAGCAGGCAGAAGGATTGATCCTCGGTGGGGTTGATTTGATCTTAATTGAAACCTCGCAGGATATCCTCGAGGTCAAAGCCGCCATCCATGGTATCCAGCAGGCTTTTTCCAGCAGCGGGGTATTTCTGCCGATTCAAGCCCAGGTGACCCTGGATACAACCGGGCGTATGCTGCTGGGAACGGACATCACGGCTGTGTTGGCGATACTGGAAGGCCTGCCCATCGATGTGATCGGATTAAACTGCTCCACCGGACCGGATTTTATGCGTGAACCCATTCGCTTCTTGGGCGAGCACTCCACCCTGCCGGTTTCCTGCATTCCAAACGCTGGTTTGCCTTTGAACGTGAACGGTCAGGCGGTTTATCCGCTGGAACCGGAGCCGTTCGCTCAGGCGCTTTATAATTTCGTGGTCAACCATGGCGTCAGTGTGGTCGGAGGGTGCTGCGGTACAACAGCAGCGCATCTCGCCCGCCTGGTAGAAAAAGTTCGCGCAATCCAGCCCGGCCCTCGACTTCGTATTTCCAGCGCGCGGCTCTCCTCAGCCATGCAGGCGCAGCCGATGCAACAGGAACCACCGCCTTTTTTCATCGCGGAACGATTGAACACACAGGGCAGCCACGTATTTAAAAATATGGTGCTGGAGAATGATTTCGAAAGTATCCTTACCCTGGCTCAACAACAAATGGAGAGCGGCGCCCACGGGCTTGACCTGTGCGTGGCATTGACTGAACGAGCCGACGAAAAAGAAACCATGCAGCGGCTGATCAAGACCATCGCTCCGGTCATCAATCTTCCGCTGGTCATCGATACCACCGAAGTGGACGTGCTGGAAACAGCGCTTAAAACAGCGCCAGGACGCTGCCTTATCAACTCAACCCACCTGGAAGGCGGGCGTCAAAAAGCTGACCGCATCTTCGGGTTGGCGAAAACACATAACGCGGCGGTGATCGTGCTCACGATTGATGAGCAGGGCATGGCGAAAACCAGAGAGCGCAAACTGGAGGTCGCCAGGCGCATCTACGATATCGCTGTTAAGGAACACGGGCTGGCCCCTCACGACCTGGTTTTTGATGATCTCACCTTCACCCTCGCGACTGGAGCAGACGAGTTCGCCAACTCAGCGATTGAAACCATTGAGGGCATCCGCCTGATCAAGGCTGCGCTGCCCGGTGTGCTGACCTCTCTTGGTGTCAGCAATGTGTCTTTTGGGTTGGCGGCGAATGCGCGCAAGGTCATCAACAGCGTGATGCTTTACCACTGCGTACAGGCGGGGTTGGATATGGCCATTGTGAACCCGGCGACCATCACGCCTTACCCCGACCTCAGCCCAGAAGAACGGGAACTCGCTGAAGATTTGATCTTCAACCGTAAACCTGACGCGCTTCAGCGCCTGATTGAATTCTTCCAGGCTGCCGGGCCCGGCAGCGCCCAGCAAAATTCACAGCAAGAAGCCCTTTCCGTGATGACACCTGGCGAACGTCTTCACTGGAAGATCGTGCATCGCGTGAAAGAAGACCTCGAGACCGATATTGACACCCTGCTTCAGATGAGGGAAAAGGAGGTCAGCCACAATGACGCCGCGGTAGGTATCTTGAACCATGTTCTGCTTCCAGCGATGAAGGATGTGGGTGATAAGTTTGGCAGGGGCGAACTGATCCTGCCGTTTGTGCTGCAATCCGCTGAGGTGATGAAAAAGGCGGTTTCCTATTTAGAGAACTTCCTTGAACGAAAGGAAGGTGCCAGTAAAGGTAAGCTCCTCGTGGCGACGGTTTACGGAGATGTGCATGATATTGGCAAAAACCTGGTCAAGACCATTCTTTCCAACAATGGCTACAACGTGGTCGACCTCGGGAAACAGGTACCGGCGGATACCATCATCAACCGTGCAGTTGAAGAAAAAGCGGACGCCATTGGTTTGAGCGCGCTGCTGGTCAGCACCAGTAAACAGATGCCCCTTATCGTAAACGAATTGCAGCGCCGCGGGCTCAATTTCCCCGTGCTGGTGGGGGGTGCGGCCATCAACCAGCGCTTCGGAAGGCGCATCTTGCAAACCGAGAATGGTACCTTTTACAAACCAGGTGTTTTTTACTGCAAAGACGCCTTCGAAGGCTTGGCCACCATGGACGCCCTCTCCAACCCGGCAACCGGCACCGCCCTCCGCGAGCGTATCGTCATCGAAGCGCAAAATGAGCTGGAGCGGGCCGCGGCGGAGGTCAAGCCAATCAGCGTGCAGCCGGAGAAAACCGTTGAGCCAGCCACGCTCATCCCCTCTCCACCGGGCTATGGTGTGAGGATTGTGGAAGATATGCCCCTGGAAATCGTTTTTCAACACCTGGCGGTCAACGAACTGTTCCGTTTATCCTGGGGAGCGAAGAACGCGCATGGCGCGGAATGGGAAAAGATAAAAACAGAATACGAAAAGCGCCTGGCTTTGATGCAGAAACAGGCGATCGCTGAGAAATGGCTGAAACCCAGGGGAGTGTACGGTTACTGGCCAGCGCAATCGGATGGGAATGACCTCCTCATTTATGATGGAGATTCTGTGGAAAAGGGAAGCCCTATTGTGATCAACCGCTTCACTTTCCCCCGGCAGCCCAGTGGAGAGTTCCTCTGCCTTGCAGATTACTTCGCCAGCGTGGATTCCGGCAGGATGGATGTGGTTGCCTTCCAGATTGTGACCGTCGGCAAAGAAGCCAGTGAACGTTTCGACCGGCTGCAGGCTGTAGCGGACTATGCCGAAGCCTACTTTTCGCATGGGTTATCGGTGCAGACGGCAGAAGCGACCGCCGAGTACCTCCACCGCCATATCCGCCATGAACTTGGGCTCAGCGAAAACCAGGGCAAGCGTTATTCCTGGGGGTATCCGGCCATTCCCGAGCTCGAAGATCACAAGAAGGTATTTGCCTTATTGCCCGCGGAAGCAGCCCTGGGCATGAGCCTGACCTCCGCCTGCCAGCTGGTTCCAGAACAATCCACCGCGGCCATTATCCTCCATCACCCCCAGGCGAAGTATTACAGCCTTGGCGAGACCCGCGTGGAACAATTGATGAAGTAAACGGTGTCGAATGATCAATCAAGCAACTCTTCTGAACCTCCTGGCAAACAAACGCGCCCTGTTTTCTGACGGCGCCATGGGCACCATGCTGAGCCAAAACCTGCCCACCGGCTTAACCTGTCTGGATTACGCCAACGTGGAATACCCCAGGGTGGTCGAATCTATCCACAGTGAATACATCCTGGCGGGTTCTGACATGATACAGACCAACACTTTCGGCGCGAACAGGTACAAATTGGCCCAACACCACCTGGAGAACCAGCTGGAACAGATCAACACCGCGGGCGCGCAGATTGCCCGCCAAGCGGTGTCTGCCAGCGGCAGGGAGGTGCTGGTCGCTGGTGATATCGGCCCACTGGGAGTCCGCATTGCGCCTTTTGGCAGGGTTCAGCTGCCAGAAGCCCACGAAGCCTTTTCACAGCAAGCCACGGCGTTAATCAAAGCCGGCGTCGACCTGATCATCATTGAAACGATGACCGACCTTTACGAAACAGTTGAAGCGCTACGGGCGGTGCGTGAAATTTCCCCGCAGTTACCAGTCATCGCCTCGATGACCTTCACCCGCGATAACCGCACCCTGCTGGGCGACCCCCCCGCCAGGGTGGCGCAACAGTTGCTCGCTGCCGGCGCGGATGTGATCGGCGTTAACTGCTCTGGCGGTCCCAACCAGATTCTCAACATTCTCAGGCAGATGCGCCGCGCGGTGCCAGATGCGATTTTTTCAGTGATGCCCAACGCCGGTTGGCCTGAACAGGTGGAGGGTCGCATCATGTACCCCGCCGCTCCCGAGTATTTCGGCACTTACGCGCTCTCCTTCTGGCAGTCCGGCGCCAGCATCATTGGCGGCTGCTGCGGCACCACTCCTGCCCACATTGCCGCCATGGTGCAGGCTTTTCAACAATCGCCAGGATTGGAGCTTTCAGCAATTGAAGAGATCGCGCTGTCCGCAACCAGGCAGCCGGAAGATGAAGGCGCCTTGCCCCCCACAAAGCTGGCGCAAAAACTCCGCGATGGGCGATTCGTCATCGCTGTTGAAATGGATCCACCCCGCGGGCTTTCCACCCACAAATTAATTGCCGGGGCGAGCCTGCTGTCTGAAGTCGGCGCGGATGTCATCGATGTGGCAGACAGCCCCATGGCGCGCATGCGCATGAGCCCCTGGGCGGTTTGCAGCCTGATCCAGCGCAATGTGGGGATCGAGACCGTGTTGCACTTTCCAACGCGCGGGCGCAATGTGCTGCGCGTGCAGGGTGACCTGCTGGCAGCCCACGCGCTGGATGTGCGCAATATTTTCGTGGTGATGGGTGATCCGACTTCTATTGGTGAGTACCCTGACGCGATGGATCATTATGATCTGGTTCCTTCCGGGTTGATCAAACTGGTCAAACAGGGGTTCAACGCCGGTGTGGACCATGCCGGAAGCGGTATTGGGCAGCCGACCAGCTTTTTTGTCGGCTGTGCGCTTAACCTGAAAGCCGCGGATATGGAAGCAGAACTGAAGAATCTGCGCCGAAAACTGAAAGCCGGAGCGGATTTTATCCTCACCCAGCCGATCTATCACCCCGCTTTGGTAACTGATTTTTTGCAGCAATACGAGTCTCAGTTTGATAAACTACCCGTTCCATTAATTGTGGGGCTGCTGCCGCTGGCCAGCGCGCGCCACGCCGCTTTCCTGCAGGCGGAAGTTCCCGGAATCGAAATTCCGCAAAGCATCCGTGACCTGATGGCAGTCAGCGGTGACCAGGGAGCGCAGACCGGTATCCGCCTTACCATCGAACTCATCCAGAATATCAAACCAATGGTGCAGGGCATCTACCTGATGCCCGCATTCCAACGCTACGACTACGCCGCCGAGATCATCGAAAAAACAAGAACGGCTGAATAATGTAAAATAAACCCATTGAACCATCAAAAAACCGACCAAGGGAAAAAATGAAAATCCTGGTGATTTCTGATGTGCACGCCAACCTGACTGCGCTTGAAGCCGTCCTCGCGGATGCCGGCAATAATTATGAGGTTGTGTGGTGCCTGGGAGACCTGGTTGGTTACGGACCAGACGGCAACCAATGCGTACAGCGGATACGCGAGTTGCCCAACCTGCTTTGCATCAGGGGCAATCACGACCTCGCTATCTGCGGTGACGCTGACCTGAGCATCTTCAATCACGAAGCCGGAGAAGCGATTATCATTTCCCGGCGCATGATGTCGCCGGAAACGCTGCAATACCTGCGCAGTCTGCCTGAAAAACAGGTGTCAGGTCAGGCAACGCTTATCCATGGCAGCCCGCGAAACCCGGTTTGGGAATACATTTTAGATGTCAGCATTGCGGCTGAGAATTTTGCCAGTTTTGATACACAACTCGCCTTCGTCGGACACTCTCACCTGCCGCTGATGTTCACTGCTGACCCTCAAAGTGGGCTTGTCGAACGCGCTTACCGATACCCCGGCGTTACCACGCCTGTTACCACCCGCGCAATCCTCAACCCCGGATCGGTCGGTCAACCACGGGATAATGACCCCAGAGCGTCTTACGGTATTTTTGATCCTCAGAACATGACCTGGGAAATCCATCGCGTTCCTTATGATATCCCCTCTGTACAACAACGAATCATCGCCGCTGGTTTACCGGAAAAGCATGCCCGTCGCCTGAGCGCTGGCTGGTGAGCAGGAACCAATCTTGCTCCTCTGGCGTCTATTAAACAGTTGCACACATCGGTTTATTTCAAGGAGGAATGGTATGAAAACGAAAAGCGTGTTGATTGGCATCGTCATTCTGTCGCTCACCCTCAGTGGTTGCGCGTCCAAATCCTACACTGCTAACAATCTGCGGTCAGGCGGGGTGGAAGATTACGCCATGAAAGCAGCCCCCATGGTAGAACCCATGGAGCCCATGCTGGATAGTTACGCAGAATCTGCCGGCAGCCCTGGTATCGCAGCCGCAGGGGTGGAATCCGTGCAGATGATCATGATGAACGCCAGTCTGTCGATCGCGGTTGATGACCCTGCCGCCACCCTGCGTGACGTGCAGCAGCTCGCCAAAGGTATGGGTGGTTACACAGTTTCTTCCAACCTGTATAAAAGCTATACGTCTTCTGGGGTCGAAGTACCTCAAGCCAACCTCATTATCAGAGTGCCCGCTGAGCGCCTGGACGAAGCCATGCAGAAGATCAAGGACATGACTGGTGACCCCAAAAAATATACTTTGAATGAGAGTGTCTCCGGGCAGGATGTGACCAAGGAATACACCGACCTGAAATCACGTTTACGCAACCTGGAAGAAGCCGATGCCAAATTGAGCGAGTTTTACGAAAACGCCGCCAACACAGAAGATGCCCTTTCCATCTATTCGCAGAAAATGCAGGTGACCGAACAAATTGAAATAATCAAAGGGCAGATCAAGTATTACGATGAATCGGTTTCTACCTCGTCCATCACATTGCAGATTCAATCCAAAGAAACTATCGCTCCTATCACGGTGGCTGGTTGGCAGCCTTCAGGGGTTGCGCGCGACGCGCTTCAGGCGCTGCTGGATTTCGGCAAAGGTTTGGTCAACTTCCTGATCTGGCTGGTGATCCTGGTGGTTCCCATTGTCCTGTTATTTGGCCTCCCCATCTTCTTCCTGGTGCGCTGGTTGAAACGCCGCAGCACAGCGCGCAAGCTGGCAGCGCTGGAACGCCGCGCGCAAGAGAATAAATCAGAACCAACCCCACCGATCCCGACGAAAAAGTGAATCCACGTCCACAAATAGGCAAGGAGCGGTCAACCCGCTCCTTTTTCTATCTCATAATACGCACATTGCAAAAACCTTCCACGACGACTGGCAGACGATAAATTCCTTGCTCCATAGGGTGCAAATAAACTGGCTTGCCGTCCACAAACGCTGCCTGTGGCTTGCCTGGCAGGTGGAAAAACACCTGCCCTATTGCCGTCCTTGGCAGGCGCAGCGTCATCTCCAGGCTGCCGTCCTTTTCGAGCCACTCAGCCACCTCAGCGCCTTGAGTGAAATGCAGGTCGCTGCCCAGGTACAGCGCTTTTTCGCCCACAAACCTGCGGACAGCCAGTAAAACTGGCGCGTGCGGCGGTATGCCTGGAAATACGTGCCCGCCTGTCCCGGAAATCATGCCTGTCTTCCCGCTCCAAAACTCGCGGAATAGATATTCCCCCTCTTCAAGCCCATACTCGCTGGCTGAAATCATTACATCCGCGGTCTGTTCAGACCAGTTGAACCCGCCCAGCAGATGCCAGCCGCCAGTCTCATTGTCCATATCTACACGAAGTCTGGACGGCGTGGCGTTGTCGAACCAATCCAAGACACGCACTTCTTCACCCATAACTGGAATTAACGCTTCTGCCAACCGTATACGCTCGGGTGGCACTCCAGGCAGGTCATCTGAAAGCAGCAATGAGCCGCCAGTGAGTGCGATGACCGTTGCCAGTGAACGCACCTCTTCCTGCGTCAGGCTCGTGTCAGCGCGCACAAGCAGGCAGTCTGGGTCATTTACCCACCAGCGCCGGTTGAGGTTGGCCCGGGTAAGGATATTGTGAATGGAATTGCGCGTGCTGGGCATCGAGGGTTCCCGGCGGAGGCCTATCTGCACACCTTTGAAGACCGGCAGCCACTCCTCGCTGACATCTGGCCCAATGCGCATGGTATCGACCACGCCGATGACCGAACCCAACGGTGCTCCGCAGCCAAGCAGGGTCGTTTGTTCGCCAGCTGCCTGCCGCAACGCTTCCATGCCCATGCGCATCACCTGCGCCCTGGTCTTACTGCGGTCGTAGTAGTGACCCTTCAGCGCGGCAGCATAGAGAAAGTCCAGCTTCAAATACGGGAACCCCCATTTCTGCACTGCCGTATGAACCACCTCCGCGGCATACTGTAAAGCCGGCGGTTTGGTCAGGTCTAAGGCGGTGGTTAACGCGTTCCAGCCTAACCCTGCATTCACCAGCCTGCCGTTGGCTTTGCGCAGCATCCAATCCGGGTGTTTATGCAGCAGGTCAGCTCCAGGGTGCACGATGAAAGGCGCCAGCCACAATCCCGGCAGCAGTCCACCGCCACTGATTGATGCAGCCAGCGGGGCTACCCCCTCTGGAAAGGTCGATCTGAACTCCAGCCAGTCTCCAACCTGTTTTTCAAACCCGTCATCGATCTGCACCAGTTCAATGGGCAGCTCCTCCTGGCGCTCAAGGATCGTGTCCAGGTTCTCGATAATATTCCTGGCGGTCACCGATGTGTAAAAATGATACCAGGAGCACCACCCCACCGGGGTTTGCGCGGGCACGCGCGCGTGGTTTTCCCGCCCTACCGCTTCGATATAAGTCTCCAGTGGGGCGCGATGATCCAGCAAAACAGGCGTGAACACCGCCCAATCCGTTTGCATTGACTTCCCCGCTTCAAGGCAGGCACCATCTCCATTCGCCCACATGGAGATTTCACCGGTATTGAAGTCAGCCAGGATCGAGCCAAAGTGGTTCAACTGAGAAAGGAAACCGAGAAGGTAACCAGCACGGGTGGCGCGGTCTCCGACCACCGCGAACATATCACTGGAGAAAACACCTTTTTTAACGGGCGTTGGCGTTCCCGGGTTATAAATCATCGGGCGCTGCAATGCGTACAGCCGGCTGATGGTCATTCTTTGATTCCCACTGTACCATCGGCTGGGAGACCAGGATTGCCAGCCATTGGAGAAAAAACCCAGGTCATCCGGCCGTCTGACCTTCAGGTAATGGGTGTTATCCACCACGCGCAGCAGGGTGATGCGGTTTATCTCCACACCTTCTTTCCCGTGGTTGGTGACCTGAATCTTCCACAATACCAGCGGGTATTCTCGCATAAGCGCGAAAGACAGGCGCAGGCTGACCTTGTTGGCATCCGGCTCAAGCGCAACTGTCAGGCAATCCATTTCGCCATGCGCCTGCGCGCGCTCCAGGTGATGCGCCAAGCCATTCACCTGCCAGCCATCTTGACCGCAGCGCTGCTGCTTCCCCGCGAACGTGTACTCGCAGCCCAGTTGAATATTCTCCAAGCGGGGAAAACGAGGGTCCCTGGCCTGGATCGAGAAAGTCCCTGAATCAGGGTTGACCTGAAGCATTAATGAAACAGAATTGAGCTGCTCCAATTAAATCCTCCACACAGGCAATGAATAAAGTAATCTTATCACGAGGCTCTAAAACCCGCTTCCAGTCCCCTTAAAACACGCGTGATATAATTGCCGCATGCCCCCCATGGTCGCCATTGATATCGAAACAACCGGAATGGACGCGCAGCGTGACGCGATCATTGAAATTGCCGCTGTGCGTTTTAATGGGCACAGGGTGGAAGGAGAATGGACGAAGCTGATCAACCCCGGCCGCCCCATTCCCCGGCAAATCACGCAACTCACCGGCATCACTGACCAAATGGTGCTGCACGCGCCACCACTGCAAGCGGTCATTCAGGAACTGGTGGATTTTGTAGGCAACGACATCGTGGTCGGTCACAATGTGCGTTTCGACCTGAGTTTTTTACAAAGGCAGAAGGTCCTCCTTTACAACAAAGTGATCGACACCTACGAGATGGCCGCTATTGCGCTGCCCGGTAACAGCCGTTACAACCTCGGCACCCTCGGGGTTACCTGCAACATTCTGATTCCCAACTCGCACCGCGCCCTGGACGATGCCCGGCTGGCGCAGGCAGTCTATTTTTCACTCTCACAAAAGTTGCTGGAATTACCCATCGAAATCCTTGATGAGATCGTGCGCATGTCAGAAGGCATTGAATGGGATGGCGAGGTTGCTTTTCACCTGGCTTTGCAGGCAAAAGGCCGTTTACCCATTGAAGCCCGGAAGGCTTCTCAAGACGATTTCGGCTTGCTTTTTGCAGGAGCGCAGAGCTCCCCTCCGTTGGTTCCAGTCGAAACACCCGTGCGGTTAGACCCTGATGAAATCGCGGCGCAAATTGAACACGGCGGACCATTTTCGCGCTACTTCGATAATTTTGAGAGCCGCCCGCAACAGCTTGAAATGCTGCGATCAGTGGCGAACGCGCTTAACAACAGTCAACATTTCATCGTCGAAGCAGGTACCGGTATCGGTAAATCCTTTGCCTATCTCATCCCTGCCGTGGAATGGGCTGTGCGCAATTCAATGCGCGTGGTGATTTCGACCAATACCATCACTTTACAAGACCAGCTGATTAAAAAGGATATTCCTGACCTGGCATCAGCGTTAGGCTCAGAGGTGCGCGCCACAGTCGTCAAAGGACGCGGTAATTATCTCTGCCCGCGCCGCTTCAGCGCAATGCGTAAGATCGGACCGCAGAGCGCCGAGGAGCTGAGGATCCTGGCAAAAACACTGGTCTGGCTTTACCAGGGCGGCAGCGGGGACCGCGGCGAAATCAATCTAAATGGTCCGCTGGAGCGCGAAGTCTGGCAGCGGCTTTCAGCCGAAGATGAAGGCTGTAAAACAGAAGTGTGTGTCTCCCGTATGGGCGGCGCCTGTCCTTTCTATCGCACTCATCTGGCGGCGCAATCCGCGCACATCCTGGTCGTGAACCATGCCCTGCTATTGGCAGATGTGGTCACCGGAAACCGTGTGCTGCCAGAATACAATTACCTGATTGTAGATGAAGCCCATCACTTAGAATCCGCCACGACCAACGCCCTCTCCTTTCGGTTGACCCAAAACGATTTTACGCGCATGCTGCGCGAGATTGGCGGAATCTCCAGCGGCTTGCTGGGCAGATTGATGAGCCTGGTTTCTCACGCCCTGCCGCCATCTGATTTTGCTGCGCTGAACATGGCAGTGCATAAGGTCTCTGACCTGCTCTTCCAGTTGGAAAATGAATTTTCTGAACTGATTTTCAGTTTAGACGCATTTATGGATGAACAACGCGAAGGGCAGCCCGTCAGCAGTTATGGTCAGCAATGCCGGATGCTGCAGGCTACGCGCACTTTACCCTGCTGGTCTAATGTTGAAATCGCCTGGGATGGCTGCCAGGATGCCCTGGGCGCTGCGCTAAAAATGATCGCCGACCTGCAAAAAGCCATCGGCGACAGCCTGGACGAGGTTCCACAAGAGGTGGAGGGTACACTGGGCTCGTTGGCCAGTGTGTACCGCCGCTTGAGCGAAGCGCAGAATTACCTTGAGGCGCTGGTGAACCATCCAGACGCCAATTATGTTTACTGGGTGGAAATTATGCCCAATACTCAGCGCCTGGCGCTGCAGGCAGCTCCGTTGCACGTGGGCCCGCTCATGGAGAAATACCTGTGGCACGAAAAAGCTTCCATCATCCTCACCTCCGCCACGCTCACCGCCAACAACGAGTTTGAGTACATCCGCAGCCGCCTCAACGCCGATGAAGCGGATGAACTGGTGCTGGGTTCTCCGTTTGATTACGAAAACTCCACCCTGCTCTACCTGGTAAATGACATTCCCGAACCTGCTGAAGCCAGCGCATATCAACGGGAGGTGGAAAGCGCCATCATCCGCCTGGCTAAAGCCACTGGCGGGCGCATGCTGGTGCTGTTCACCTCGTATGCTCAATTGAGAAAGACCGCCCAGGCGATCGGACCCGCAATGGCGGACGCGGAGATACAGGTCTATGAACAGGGCGAGGGTGCTTCCACCAACATCCTGCTGGAAAACTTCCGTGGAGCCGATAAAGCCGTTTTACTGGGTACCCGCGCGTTCTGGGAAGGCGTTGATATCCCGGGTGAAGCGCTTTCCGTGCTGGTTATCGTCAAACTGCCCTTTGATGTTCCTTCTGACCCCATTATCGCTGCCCGAGCAGAAACCTTTGAAGACCCATTTAACGAGTACAACCTGCCAGAAGCCATCCTGCGTTTCAGGCAGGGTTTTGGTCGTTTAATCCGCTCCCAATCTGACCGCGGCGTGGTGGCAATTTTGGATAAGCGTGTGCTCACCAAGAAGTACGGTCGCATGTTCCTTGACTCACTCCCGGAATGTACACGCAAAGTGGCTTCCAGCCTGGAACTGCCCGCCGCCGCTGCCCGTTGGTTGAACATCTAAACCCTTCTTCCGGTGTTATTGTTACACGACCTTAATCCCTTTATTGGAGCAATATGATGAGATACGTTTTCAGTTCCATGCGTCCGCGGTTTCTCTTGCTCGCCCTCGCCTGCGTTTTCCTGGGAACTGCGGCAGCCATCTGGGCAGTTGGTAAGGTGAACCCCTGGTATGTTCTACTGGCGTTCATCGGCGGTCTGGCAGCCCACGCCTGCGTGAACGCCTTTAACGATTACAATGATATTCGCAGCGGTTTGGATTTTCGCACCAACCGCACCCCATTCAGCGGTGGCAGCGGAACTTTCGTTGAAGTGCCCGAAAAGGTACACCTGGCGTTATGGACCACCATCGGCACTGCGCTGATTACCGTGGTGGTTGGCATCTATTTCGCGCTGGCGGTCGGCTGGGTCATCCTGCCCATTGGCATCCTGGGGCTGATTGTCATCCTAACCTATACCCAATGGCTCAACAAACAACCCCTCTTATGCCTGCTCGCGCCAGGGTTTGGTTTTGGCACCCTCATGGTGTTGGGAACCTTCTACGTGCTCACGGGGCGTATTACCTGGTCGGCGGTACTTGCTTCTTCTATTCCTTTTTTCCTGGTCAGTAACCTGCTCTTGTTGAATCAATTCCCTGATGTAGAAGCGGATACCACGGTGGGTAGAAAGCATTACCCCATCCTCGTTGGCAGAAAAACCAGCGCCATCATCTACGGTTGTTTCTTAGCAGCCACGTATCTTGCCATCATCCTGGGTGTGATGCTCAGAATCACCCCGGCCTGGACGCTGCTCGGCTTGCTGACAGCAGCCATCGCGCTGCCAACCGCGCTGAAGGTGCTCCAACACGCAGAGAACATCCCCGCTCTGGTGCCCTCGATGATTCAAAATGTGCTGCTCAACCTGGTAACGCCGCTGTTGATGGGTGTTGGTTTCTTAATCGCTTAACTGAGTCAAAGCGAAGACAAAAAAACGCCCTCCTGCCTAGCATTTTTCATGAGCGGGATTTGTCACGTTCTTACAGAGAAAATGATATAATCTTTAATAAGAGTAAGTTCATCTTAATATCGCAATTGGAGGTGTTGTGATGCGAAAAACGAAATCGTTAGCCATCCTGTCCGTAATCGTCTTGTTCCTCTTGATGGGTACTGCCTGCGGAGTGATAGGCTCGAAAGGCGTGCCTTCAGAAGATTCCATCGCCACCAGCGTGGCGGCCACGGTCAACGCCCAACCAGGCGGAGACCTGGCTCCCGCAGCCACCGATCAACCTGGGAATCTTCCGCTGTTAGACACGGCCTCCCCATCCGATACTGCCGCCACGGTTCCACCGTTATACGCTTACCCTGTGAGCGTTGCCTTTGTCGCGCCTGATAAAAACGCCTATTACTGGAATGAGAGTTTATCCTCTCCGATCACCCTCACCAGCAGCGCTGACGTGGAGCGTGCGGTCGTTTCTCCAGATGGCACACAGGTAGCCCTCACCCGCACCACCGATTGGGTGAACTACACGCTGGAAGTGGTCAATACGGATGGCAGTGGTCTGCGCACGCTCCTCTCTCCTTCAGGGTTCGCCGCGCTACCCCGCCCCGCTGATTCGGTCGCGTCCATCCCCAACCAGCTAAGCTGGGTACCGGGCATTCATGCGCTCGCCATGACCACACGTATTACTTATGATGGTCCGGGCTATCAAACCGGTGAGAACCTTTATCTGGTTGATACCACTACCTCTGAAATACGGGCGCTCTTCACTGTTTCTACTCAGTGGGGCTGGCATTACGCCTTTTCGCCTGATGGCAGTAAAATTGCGGTCTCTTTCCCTGAAGGAATGGACATCTACAATTCCAGCGGTTCAAAGTTGGACCACCCAGTTCTAACATACCCATTCATTAACACAGCCTCTGAGTACGCCTGGGTGGCATCGCCAGTTTGGTCTGCTAACAGCACTACCCTGGTAACAGTCGTTCCGCCCCAGGAGCCCTGGGCAACCTCGCCTGCCAATTCGAGCGTGTACCGCATTTCGGCGGATGGACTGTCAAGCGAATTGCTTTTTAACACCCAAATGAGTTTCAGGCCTATGGAAATCGCCGCCATCTCTCCTGACCTTTCCAAACTGGCTTTCCTGGTGCCTTATGGGTCACCAACCGATAACCTTTATACCCTGCGCCTGGCCAATATCGATGGCAGCGGTTTGACCGATTACACCACTGGCAAGATTAACAGGATTCCAGTGTGGTCACCCGATAATAGCAAATTCTTCTATCGCGATGATGCCAGCGGCGCCTGGATCGGTCAACCAGGTTCCGCGCCTGTATCTATACCAGACTTCAACAATACTCGCGACCTGACCTGGATTGATAGCAACCGCTATATTGGCGCATCGGGTCCTGAAGGCGGGTGGAAACTCCTGCTCGGAACAATTGGCTCTCCAACCGGGGTGATCTATTCATCCACGTCTGGCGGTGAAAATCTTCAGTTCACTGTCAACCGCTAAACTCATTTAAAAGTTGGAACATTAGCGAGCTGGGTTATAATTTCTGGGTATTGATCAACCTGGAAAACTCGGAGATACTATGAAACAGACCAACCATCTGTGGGTTTGCGTTCTTATGGCGTTGATGTTATTGCTCACCGCCTGCGCAGGCGGCACGGCGCCAACGGCGACTCAAATCAGCCTGGAAGAAGCCGTGAAGCAGACCATCGCCGCGATGCCCACTGCAACCAGCACCCCAACGCCCACAGCCACTCCTCAGCCCACTGCTACCCCTACACAGTCCATTGTGCGTTATGGACCTGATAACTTCCCACCAAATATAGACCCTCTCACCGGTCTTGAGGTAGCTGACCCCTCTATCCTTGATCGTCGACCGATGATGATCAAGGTTTCCAACTTCCCGCGTGAAGGTCGCCCGCACGCCGGTTTGTCTGCGGCGGATATTGTATTTGATTACTACACTGGCGAGGGCGGAAATCGTTATCTGGCGTTATTTTACGGACAAGATTCCAATCAGATCGGGCCCATTCGTTCCGGCAGGCTGATAGATCGTTACCTGGTGGGAATGTATCAAGGTGTGTTGGGCGCTGTTTACGCCTTTCCCTCCACCTGGGAAACCATCCTGGGTTACCTGGGTTGGAGCAGGGTTATCTCTGAAGGCACCAATACCTGCCCGGCAATGTGCCGCCAGGAAAATGTGCGAGCGGAGATAAGTGTATTCGCCGATTCCGCGGAGATGACCAAGTATTACGCCGCCCGCCCCAACGCCAGCAACACACGCCAAAACCTTAACGGTATGGCGTTTAACACCCTGCCGCCAGCCGGCGGCGTTGAGGCGCGGGAACTCACTCACCAGTTTGGCAAAAACAACTACGCGGGCTGGAAGTACAATCCTGAAACCAAAAAATATATGCGTTGGATTGACAGTATCAAGGAGAATGGGGATGTAGAAATGGTGCCGTTGACCGACCGGAACACAGGTGAACAGCTGCAATTCTCCAACGTCCTGTTAATCTACGCCGAGATCGAAACCCTGCACCACGATGATACGTTGCACGAGATTCATATTCTCAATGCCAACGGGCGCGCTGTGGTCTTTCGCGACGGATTAAAATACGAAGCAACCTACAAATCCGGTTGGGACACCCCTATCCAGTTCTTCAATCAGGACGGTAGCCCCTTTGAGCTGCAACCGGGGAATACCTGGATGCATTTCACCGGCCTGCACTCAGAACTCACCGAAGACCCCTCCGGGGTTTGGCTCTCGAGAAACTGGAAGCCGTGATCGAAAATGATACTGCCAGTCGAGGTTGCCCTGCTTGCGGGGCAACCTCATTTCTTTGCCTGGATTCCAGGTGAACTGCGCGCGGCTTCACACTGGTAAACAGAATCTATCCTTCATCATACCCACGACTGTCGCCAGGTCTTCCCTGTGCGCCCTGCGCGCCTTCAACCCCTCCATGCTTTCGTGGCTTCCTCCTCAATGGAGACCTCCCAACGATGCCGATAAGAAGAAGGGCAGTGTCCTGAACCTCGCGATTCGACCCAGCTTAGCCCAATGCTCTTTTCGGAAACGTTTTGCGCGAAGGAACCACGTTCAGCCCAATGAAGGCTTGAAAAGTGAAAAATACCCCCATATCATTTTTCAACTCCGCAGGCTTAGCGCTGGATAAAAGTCCCGTCGCGTATCTCCCGCAAGGTTTGCTTGATTTCCTCGACTGTGTTCATCACAATTGGCCCATAACGCACGATAGGCTCTTCCAGAGGTTTACCAGCCACCAGCAGGAACCGGGTTCCCAGCAACCCGGCTTTCACTGAAACGCTATCTCCTTTGCCCAACACCAGCAGTTTTGTCGCCTGGGTACGCACCCCGCAAAACTCACCTTCACCTCTGAACACGTAAAGAAAAGCGTTGTGGTTCTCCGTCAGTTGATAGGTAAAGGAATTCCCGCTGTCTACCGCCACATCCATATAAAGGGGTTCAACCGCGATCTCAGTAACTGGGCCTGTGGTGTTGGCATATTTTCCAGCGATCAGTCGAACAGCCACGCCCTTTTCAGGGTTCAGCCAGGGGATCTTCCCAGCCTTGATTTCCTGGTATCGCGGCGGGTTCATTTTCAGCTTCGCCGGAAGATTGACCCATAACTGAAACCCTTCCATCTGCCCCCCCAGGTCCTCCGGCATCTCTTCATGCAATATGGCGCGCCCCGCGGTCATCCACTGTACATCACCCGAGGTGATTTCGCCCTTGTTTCCCAGGCTGTCTTTATGCCTTACCAGGCCAGCCAGCATGTAAGTGACCGTTTCAATTCCACGGTGCGGATGCATGGGAAAACCGCGCAAATAGTCAGCCGGTTCAGTCGAACCAAAATGGTCCAGCAGCAAAAAAGGATCCAGGTGGTCGAAGGAGGAAGACCCGATGGAGCGACGCAGCCTGACGCCCGCGCCTTCGATCACCCATTGAGGTTCAATGATTTCCACCACTTCTCTCATCAATTGCTCCTGCCTTTCTTCTTTGACCACCTTTCATTCGTCTGTAATAAAAGGCTCCCGGTGTTTGTCTGTCGGGAGCCAGGTTATCAGATATCCAGGTTGCGCACAGCGTGCGCGTGCGTTGAGATAAAGCGCGTGCGCGGAGGGACCTCCGAACCCATCAGCATATCAAATGTGTGGTCTGCTGACGCGGCATCATCGATTGAAACCTGCAGCAAGGTGCGCGATTCCGGGTTCATCGTGGTTTCCCACAACTGGGTGGGGTTCATTTCACCCAGTCCTTTGTAACGCTGTAACGTGGCCTTTTCCGCCTGCGCTCCCAAAGATTTCAGGTATTCTTCTTTTTCAGCATCGCTGTAGGTGTACTGCACCTGGTTCTTGTGCGCGATGCGGTATAGCGGCGGTTGCGCGATGTACAGATGCCCTTCTTCGATGATTTGCGGCATATAGCGGAAGAAGAATGTCAGCAACAGGGTGCGGATATGGCTGCCGTCAACATCCGCGTCGGTCATGATGATCACCTTGCCATAACGCAGATTTTTGATATCAAAATTATCACCAATTCCGGTGCCCAACGCCGAGATGATCGACTTGATCTCTTCGTTGCCCAGTATCTTATCCAGGCGCGCGCGCTCGGTGTTGAGGATCTTACCGCGCAGCGGTAAGATAGCCTGGAAATGGCGGTCTCGCCCCTGCTTGGCTGAACCGCCGGCTGAATTGCCTTCCACGATGTACATCTCCGTGCGATTGCTATCCTTATCAGAGCAATCTGCCAGCTTGCCTGGGAGGGTGAGCGATTCCAGCGCCGATTTACGGATGACCAGGTCACGCGCTTTGCGCGCGGCATCGCGGGCGCGAGCGGAGGTCAGGCATTTGTTCACAATCGCCTTGCCCGCGGAGGGATTTTCTTCCAGAAAAGCGCCGAAAGATTCTCCCACAACCTGCTGCACGTAGGTTTGCACCTCCGGGTTCATCAATTTAACCTTGGTCTGACTTTCAAACTGAGGGTCAGGGTGTTTGATGCTGACAATCGCCGTCATCCCTTCACGGGTATCGTCACCGGTGAAATTGGCATCCGCGTCTTTCAACAGATTTGCGCGGCGAGCGTAATCATTGATCACCCTGGTAATCGCGGTCCGCAAGCCGGTGAGGTGTGTACCGCCGTCAATGGTATTAATCGTATTGGCAAAGGAAAAAACCGATTCGTTGTACGCATCGGTGAACTGCACTGCGATTTCAATACCGATATTATCAATCTCTTTTTCCACATAGTAGACCGGGTGGAGCACATCCCGGGAACGGTTGATGTAGCGCACGAAAGAAACAATGCCGCCTTCAAAAAGAAAAGTGGTTTCTTTCTCCGGGGGGCGCTCGTCGACCAGCTTAATCTTGACGTTGCGGGTGACGAAAGCCATCTCGCGGAAGCGCTGCGCCAGGGTGTCGAAGCGGTAGTCCACATCTCCCTTGAAGATTTCCCGGTCAAACTTGAATGTGGTTGAGGTGCCGGTTTTATGCGCTGGCACTTTGCTGATGATCTTCACCGCCTCCTGCGGAATCCCGCGTTCATAACGCTGAAAATACTCATGCCCATCCCGGTATACATGCACTTCGCACCATTCGGATAAGGCGTTCACAGCCGAAACCCCAACACCATGCAACCCGCCCGAAACCTTGTACGAAGAATGCCCAAACTTACCCCCGGCGTGCAGCACGGTCATCACCACTTCCAGCGCAGATTTCTGTTTTTCGGGGTGAATATCCACCGGGATGCCGCGCCCGTCGTCTTGCACAGTAACACTGCTGTCAGGGTGAATAATGATATCAATACGATTGCAGGCGCCCATCAGGGCTTCATCAATGGAGTTGTCGACCACTTCGTATACCAGGTGATGTAAGGCTTTGAAATCGGTGCCGCCCACATACATGCCCGGGCGGCGGCGCACGGCCTCAAGCCCCTCCAGCACCTGGATGTCTTTCGCTCCGTAGTTGGTGGGGTTATGGTTGTTCATCCAGTGTTCCTCCGCTTTCCTGTTTCTTAAGCGTTTCTGTCATCTTTTGAACGTTGTATTGCATCCACTTAATCCCATCCCGATAATACAGGAAACTCGCCGCCAGCAAAGCGGTAACGATGAACGCGTGACCACCGATCCCAATCAGCAGCAGCCAAGACGCGGTACCTGGTATCGTCCAAACCATATTCAGCCCTTCATTGATAAGGATGCATACCAGGATGAAAAAACTGGTGCCAGGGAGGAAGAACCTCACCATCCTCAGGCTGAGTAGCATCGAAGGAACCACTTTCTGATCCAGCGCGAAAATGCCGTGAGGAGAAAACACCAGCGGCAGTATCAGCCATATCGCCAAAAAACCAACCAGCACGATGATGAACTGCGCCAGGCCAGCGCTGATCAATGAAAGAATGGAAACCAGCAACAACAAGGGTATCGAAATGGCGATTAACAACGCGACCAGGATCAAAAAGAGCACCAGTGTCTGGGCGTACTGGTTGAATAGCTTGTTCCAGCTGAATGCGTTCACTTCCGGCTGGGAATAACGGGAGAGCGCGTTAAAGTAAATGGCGCCGAGAAGAAAACCCAGCGTGAGTAATCCACCTAGTGCCGCAATCCCCACTCGCAGCGATGAAATCTCGAAATTCCCAAAAAAGACAGCCGGGGTCTGAGCCACGCTCATACGTGCCACCAGGCTGGGTACACCAACTGGCAGTGTGCGGATGGCAGAAAACAAATTGAACTGCTGGAACATCTCCGTGTACAGGGCAGTTGCGTTGCGCACTGTTTCGAGCATTTCTGCAGGAGCCACTTTTAGCATGTTAGCGTTGAGCATCTGAATTGCCGGCGCGAACAGGTCGTAGATACGCAGCCGTGGACCCAGCCACAGGAAAAGGTCCAGTAAAACGGGCAATAAAATCAGGTGCACCTGCCCGGCAACCGTGTTGAAACCTTTTAGGATTGTAGGGAATATCCGAGGAGGGGCGGCGACAAGGATAGGTTCGTTGGTATTCATACAGTCTATCATTTTACCATATCTGCCCCTCTTCCCCCGCCCGTCGCGCTCCGATTGGCGCATAGTAGATAGGGTAAAATACCCTTGTGAGCGAACAGAAGCATCTCCCGGATGTTGAACGTTTAAGTGTGGTCATCGCCTTGATTTTGCTGGCGTACGCCTCCACCGCATTAATTTCGCTACCTGCGCGGTCAATCAATCTACAGCTTCCGGGCATTTTACTGGTAGTCAAAGTCGATTTTTCTACACTTGTGGCGCTTGTGGCAGCCTTGCTGGCGGCTGCCGGGGTGGAATGGGTGCTGGGGGTTCATCCCAGCTTGAGCGTTCAACAGCATTGGCGGCACTGGCACCATTGGCTGGTACCGGCGTTCAGCGCTGTAGCCATTGGCATCACGCTCGGCACACTCCCGGTGGGACCTGCCTGGTGGATCGTGTTCGGTTTGGGCGGGTTTTTACTGGCAGCCGTGTTGACCATTGAGTATATCTCCGCTGACCCGGCTGATGCGCGTTACTCTTTCGCTGTGCTGGGTCTCGATGCGGCCAGTTTCGCGCTATTCCTGATTATCGTCACTGCCATCGCTGGGGCTGACCTGCGCCTGTATATCCTGCTGGCGGCCGTCGTACCGGTGGTCTTCCTTATCAGCGCCCGTTCATTATTTTTGCGTCTCCATGGCTCCTGGCGCCTGGGCTGGGCAGCCGGCATCACCCTCATCATCGCCCAGTTAGCGGCGGCACTGTTCTACCTCCCGCTGCGCCCCTTGCAATACGGTCTGCTGCTGTTAGGTCTGCTCTATGGGCTTATCAGCCTGGCATCCAATAAGGAAGAAAAAGCCAACCCGCGCACGATATGGATCGAACCTGCAGTGGTGTTGCTGGCCTTTTCGCTGTTGGGTTTTTTGCTATAAAAAACCGGCTTTTCGCCGGCGGGTCACTGGTCCGCGTTGGTTTCTTCAGCAGCCAGCGTCTTGTACAAATAGACAACGTTGCGTTTGTGCAGTTCAACACCCAAACCGCCCAGGGTAACGCGACTCTTCCCGCAGGATTCGATATCAATCTCCGCCAATGCCTCGATTGGGTCGCGTTTTTTTGCAGCCGCGCGAACTGCCTTACGTACCGCGTTGATGTAAGCCAGGTTGGATCGGGTTGCTTCTTCAATTTCACCGCGCAAGATGACGTCTCCATGCCCCTGGATAATATTTTCCAAACCCATCTTGCCAATGCGCTTGATCGTAGCAGAAATCTCTTCCGGGTCGCCATCCACCATATAGGGCAACGGCATGAAGGCATCTCCGGCAAAGAGCACCCTGTCTTCCTCCACCAGCACGGAAATCCCATCTGCTGAGTGCCCAGGAGTGGCAAACATCACCAGTGACTTCTTCCCCACGCGCAAGGTCACGCTCCCTTCAGAGAAGGTCAGATGCGGCAGTACAAGTTTGACCTGCTTAAAGGCTATATTCTGTTTTTTAATCGATTCCAGCGATGGCTCGCCTTTCTGCAGCATCGTTTCGCGGGCGATTGAATGCGCGATCACCGTGGCGCCGGGGAAGAAGCAGTTGCCCCACGAATGATCGGCGTGATAATGCGTATTGATCACATAGCGTACCGGCACGCCGAGGTTATCCTCGATGAAAGTGCGCATTTCCAGCGCTTCTTCGGGTAAAGCCAGCGTGTCGATGACCACCGCCCAGTTAGGACCGGTGACCGCCCCGGCAGTTACCTGGGCATAAACCTCGCTTTGAAACCAATAAACATTATCTGATACCCGTTCTCGATGCATGCTCTCTTCCTTAATGCCTTCGTAGTGCTAATTCAATATTCAATTCAGTAGCATAGCATAAACAAGATGAAAAGTCAAAAAACGGGGTCTTTTAAAGTGCACCCTCCTGAGAAATGCCATTTTTTGAAAAAGCGCAAGCCGTGTGCTTATTCAGCCTGTAATAAAAGACAGGTGAGGTAATGTGTATCGCCCTCCCCATCGATGATGAAGGCAAAACGACTGTCAGGGGAGAGGGCGATGTCAACAGGGTTAACATAGCAGCCCTCCGGCCACTGGCTTAAGGGTTGGTTGATCAACTTTCCGAACGAGCGAAAGTAAAACCCATCCACATCGTAAACCTTCACCGCGGCATTCTCCGGGTTGGATGAATAGAGCACATAAAAATTATCATTTTTATCGATGGCCATGCTCTTTGGCAGCACCCCAGGCTGGTTATATGCCGAAAGCGGGATGCTGTAAAACTCGAGGCCAGAGTTTTCATCAATCTCCGCTAGAAAGCCATCCTGGTCACGAATCGTAAATAACTGGTTGGCCGAATTAAACGCCAACGACGTGTAAGAGGTGCTCACCAACGGCAGCGGGTTGTTGATTTCAAAACTATTGGGAAGGTAATTAAGCAGGTAGTACAGCCCATCCAGGCTGCCCAGCATGTAGATATTTTTCTTCCCGGGTTCCACAGCAACCGCCAGGGTGGGAGCATCGCCACCGCCGCGAGCGACTTCGACTCCCTTTGAAAGGATGATGTACTCGCCAAAATCTTCATCATTGAGCACCAGGTCACCATCAGTATTAATGGCCATGTCTGTGATATGACCGCTTGGAATGGCGGGGAGTTCTTCCAGCAAGTTGCCTTCAACATCATATCTCAGGATGATGTTCGGTTCGAGCGAAACCCAAACCTGGTTCAACGGGTCGACGGTCAGGCTGAGCGGCTTGCCATTAAGGGCAACCCGCCAGGCAACCGGTGGCTCTTCGTAAGAGAGCGGAGATCCCACCAATTCGACCGCGTCCAGCAACGCTGCGGCAGCCAGGTTTTTAAAACCGATGATAACGGTGTTCACTTCAAAATCGATTTCCACTGGCAGCTCCAGGCGTAAGGCGCACGCTTGATTTTCAAGGCGGGAGAAGGAGCGGTGCAGGTTTTCACGGAAAATTTCCCTGCCCAGGCCGGTGCGCGTGTTCAGAATTTCCACCCGTGTGATACCCTCGTTCATTTCTTTGAGCACCAGATTGACCTTTTCCGGGATCAAGGCCTGCGCGTAGTTCAGGTTGATCGTGACTTCCATCTCTGGTTCTTCATACCCCGACAGGAACTCGCTGCCGCAGCCCAAAGTGTCTTCAGGCGCTCCAACCGCAACGCCATACACCTCCAGCGGGTAGAGCGTGCTGTTTTCAGCCCAAAGGTGCACCAGGTCTTGGTCATTTTGCGTGGCGTTTTCTTCAGGGCTGAGCCCAGCCTGGTTGTTCACCGGAGTGGGTTCGTCAATGCCCGGTGTCAAGTCCGTGTGTACAGATGGGGATAGGGATGTCAACAACGAGCAAGACGCGATAAACATTGCGCACAGGATGTAACAAACTGCCTTTACAGTGCGGTTGATAGTCATCTTTACTCCTTCAACAAAATTTCATCAGGTTCCCTTACTATATAATAGTTCATCCAGGAAAACAACCACCTTACTCTGGTCTTGCGTGATGACGAACCAACCCGCACATCAGGCAGGCAGCATAAGAGCATCGGCTGCCTGCGCGAGGGCTCACTATCCATAGGTCAATACGTCGCTTTCCGCAGCCGGTCTGGCTGGTTCGGCGTTGTTGGTGTTGATTAACGGGGCTATGTTAAAATCAACTCACAAGGAGATGCACATGGAACAGTCTCATTTATGGTGGCGGGATGGCGTGATCTACCAGATCTACCCGCGTTCATTCGCGGACAGTAATGGTGATGGGATTGGAGACCTGATTGGTATAACCCAACGTCTGGATTACCTGGTTGAGTTAGGCGTGGATGCTATCTGGCTTTCTCCCATCAACCCCTCGCCTGATGTGGATTTTGGTTACGATGTGGCGGATTATCGAAATATCGACCCCAAACACGGTACACTGGCGGATTTTGACCACCTGGTGAAAGCCGCACATGAACGAGGGTTGCGTATCATTCTTGACCTCGTCTTGAATCACACATCCGACCAGCACCCCTGGTTCCTGGAATCACGCTCCTCACTCGACAACCCCAGGCGTGATTGGTATATATGGCGCGGGAGCCCGAAGGGCAAACGGGAAGCGCCCAATCAATGGCAGTCCGTCTTTGGGGGCAAGGCCTGGGAGTTTGATGAGGTCACCGGTCAGTATTACTATCACATGTTCTGCCCAGAACAGCCCGACCTGAACTGGCGCAATCCAGAAGTTTACCGCGAGATGCTGGATATTTTCCGTTTTTGGGCTGAGCGCGGTGTTGATGGCTTCAGGCTGGACGTGTTCAACCAGTATTTCGTCGACGCTCAATTCCGCGACAACCCGCGGAAATGCGGTATCCGCCCCTTTGACTGCCAACATCACCTGTATGATACCAACCAGCCGGAAATACAACAGGTGGTTGCAGATATCCGCGCTGTGCTGGACCGGTACCCGGAACGTTACGCGGTAGGCGAAACCTTTTTACCCACCACTGAGATGGCTTCAAGTTATAGTGGACCGGGCAAACTGCACGCCACATTCGACTTCACCATGTTGAAGAGCCCATGGAACCCGGCGCGCTACTTGCAGTGCGTTCTGCGGCAGGAAGAGCTTCTTCCAGAGGGCGGCTGGCCAAACTATGTTTTAAATAATCACGATAATTCCAGGACTGCCTCCCGCTTGAGGGCTGGGCGCGGTGATGAAAAACTCAAAGTCTCGGCGGCGATGCTGCTCACACTGCGCGGGACACCGTTTCTCTACCAGGGTGAAGAAATCGGCATGCGTGATATCCAGGTCAGCCGCGCCGAGCTACAGGACCCGGTAGGAAAGCGCTACTGGCCCCTGCCAGTAGGTAGGGATGGCTTTCGTTCTCCCATGCAATGGAACGGAGAAGCGAACGCAGGCTTTACCACCGGCAAGCCCTGGTTGAAGTTACACCCCGGGTATAAAACCCGTAATGTTGAATCGCAGCGGAAAGACCCCGCGTCTTTGTTCAACTTCTACAAATCTCTGCTCAGGTTACGGCGCATGTATGCTGCGTTGCAGCGGGGGATGTTCTTACCGCTGCATCACAACCCGCAGCGGGTGCTGGCTTATCTGCGCCAGGATGCCGCACAAACCATCTTGGTGGCGCTTAATTTTGCCAGAAGGCGCTCAAAACTGGCGCTGGGTGGTGAAATAACCAGGCATCAATGGGAGATGCTGCTTTCGAACAAAGAAAAAAGCCAGCCTTCGATTGATAAAGGCTGGCTTCAATTGGATGGACATGAGGTTTGTATCTTGCTGCAAAAGCCAGGGTCGGGTTAGTCAATCCTAAGCGGCACAAGGTCAAAAGGAATGCCCGCCTGTTTTCCGGCCTGAATAAGCGATTTCACCGCTACCTCAGAAAGCGCCACTCCTTCAACAAGTGCGCGATCTGCTTTTTCAAATTCTTTCTCCCCGTGGATATAGATGCGCTCTTCGCCGGCGGCTTTCGGGGAATCTCGCAGCGCACCAAGCAGCGTGTTCATATCAGCGGCAAAGTCCGCAGGATCGCGAAAAGCGTCGATGCGCAAGGCAGCGAAGAAATGACCGGTATTGGCAGCGCCAGAAACAGCCGGCCCCAAAACGCGCTCGCCAAAACCAGCTCCTGCCAGCACCCCTGCAAAGATATCCACCAGCAGCGCCAACCCATAACCTTTATATCCGCGCAATAATTCCGGGCCGCCCAGCGGCATCAGCGCGCCGCCTTCGACCACACGGGAGGGGTCTTCTGTAACATCTCCTTCGGAGTTAATCCCCCAACCCGCAGGGATTGACCTGCCTTCTTTTTGATAGACGGTGATACGCCCAATGGGCACGATGCTGGTTGCCATATCCAACACGTAAGGGCGGGCGCCGCCAGCCGGCACAGCCACCGCGATTGGATTGGTGCCCAACATTGCCTTTCGCCCATGCGTGGGGGCTACCAGCGGAGCGGAGTTGGTAAGGCTGATGCCGATCATGCCTTCTGAAAGCGGCATCATGGCATAATAACCTGCGATACCGTAATGGTTGCTGTTGCGCACAGTTGCCATGGCCAACCCTGCATTGCGCGCTTTTTCGATGCACATCCTCATCGCCTTCACACCAGCCGGATGCCCAAGCCCGTTGTGCGCATCCAACGACAATGTGGTTGGCGTTTCTTTCAGAGTTGTCAGCGCTGCTCGCGGGTTGGTCAGCCCACTTTCCAGGCGGGAACCATAATAGTTTTGCAGGCGAGTAAGGCCATGAGAATCCACGCCGCGCGCGTCCGCGCTGACCAGCACATCCGCGGTGATTTCGGCGTCTTCCTCTGAAACACCCCAGCGGGTGAAATATCGGCTAGCGAATTCTTTCAAATCCTCAATCTGATAATAACGCATCTGGTTTTCTCCAATGTTGAAGTGGAGAGGTCATTATACTTGATTGTCCGGCGAGCCAATGCATACCCGCCTTGGTGAATCACACAATCCTTTTCTCTTGTCGGTGTTCGCTCAATTAAAAACCGGCTCCAGCGCAAACTGGAGCCAGAAGGTGACGCTGAGCCCGCGTCAGGATGCAGGCTTAATCAAGGGGTGAATCTCCTCAAGGCGAGATTCTCACCTAACTCAACCCGATAATTCTACCCGTTTCAGGCTCAATATCAATCTCCATGAATATCGGGCGGGTCGGCAGCCCTGGCATGGTAGACATGGTGCCCAGCAGCGGGTAAAGGAACCCGGCACCTACCGAAGCGCGGATATCGCGGATGGGGATACGTACGCCTTTGGGCACGCCTTTAAGGGTGGCGTCATGCGAAAGGCTGAGGTGCGTCTTAGCCATGCAGATGGGCAGTTTGTCAAACCCCAGTCGGGTGTATTCAGCGATACGTTCCTCGGCTTCGGGCAGGTAATCTACTCCTTCCGCGCCATAGATCTCGCGGGCAATGCATTCGATTTTCTGCTTGATGGACCAATCCAGTGGGTAGAGGAACTCGAATTTGGCTGGTTTCTCGGCCGCCCGGATGACCGCCCTGGCCAGGTCGACAGCGCCTTCCCCTCCCTTTTCCCAATGCTCGCAAACCACCGCGTCTTCCGCGCCGCCCTCTTCCACCGCGGATTTGCGCACCATTTCAAGTTCAGCTGGGCTGTCATTGACAAAACGATTGACCGCCACCACCACGGGAATGCCGTACTTGCGCGCGATTTTTATATGGTGCAACATGTTCGGCAGACCAGCCTTCAACAACTCCAGGTTTTCAGAGGTGTAAGCCTCATCCAATGGCTTTCCTGCCACCACCTTGGGTCCACCTCCGTGCATCTTCAGCGCGCGAATCGTGGCCACCAGCACCACCACGGAGGGGATCAGGCCGGAATAGCGGCATTTAATATCCATAAACTTTTCCATGCCCATGTCCGCGCCAAAACCGCTTTCGGTCACCACGTAATCAGCCAGTTTCAAGGCAATCATATCCGCGAGTATAGAAGAATTCCCATGCGCGATATTGGCAAAGGGTCCGGCGTGCACGAAGACCGGGGTGCCTTCTACGGTCTGCATCAGGGTAGGCTTAATCGCATCGCGCATGAGCACCGTCATCGCCCCGGCCACGCCCAGGTCTTCGGCTGTGACCGCGTCTCCGCTATGGCTGATGCCAATGACAATCCGTCCAAAGCGTTCGCGCATATCTATCAGGCTAGTGGTGAGCGCAAGGATGGCCATGATCTCTGATGCCACCGTGATATCGTAACCTGTGCGGCGAGTGAAACCTTTTTCATCCGGGCCTTCGCCAATGGTGATGCCGCGCAGGAAACGATCAGATGTATCCACCACGCGGCGCCAGGTGATGGTATCAGGGTCAATATCCAGGCGGCAGAGTTGCCGCCTTTGCTCTTCGTTCAGTTCATCAGGGTCTGAAACGCTGATGCCCAGCTTTTCAAGCCTGGCGACCATTCCCCTGGTAAAGTGGCGTTTTCCGTTCTTATCTTTTGGCAGCAACCGGTTGAACAGCTGCTCGTCTGTAGCTTCTTTCTCGTGGAACATGCGCGCGTCGATCGCTGCCGCCAACAGGTTGTTGGCAGCGGTGATGGCATGGATATCGCCCGTGAGATGCAGGTTGAATTCTTCCATCGGTACAACCTGTGAGTAACCGCCGCCGGCTGCCCCGCCTTTGATGCCGAACGTTGGCCCCTGTGAAGGCTGGCGGATGCAGGTGATCACGCTCTTTCCAAGGTGCGCCCCCAACGCCTGACTGAGCCCCACCATGGTGGTAGATTTGCCTTCTCCCAACGGCGTCGGCGTGATGGCTGTCACATCAATGTACTTCCCGTCCGGGATGTGCTTTAGCCGTTGCAACACTTCAAGCCGCACCTTGGCTTTGGTGTCGCCATATGGCTCTGTTTCAGCGGGCAGAAGGCCCAATTCCTCTGCGATTAACATGATTGGTTTTAAAATCGCCTCCTGGGCGATTTCGATATCAGACGGTACGGGTGTGCGTCGTTTCAGCGGGGTTGGAGTGAAGACTTTGCGACCGTGGAATTTCTCAGAAGAGGTTGTCATTTTTTCTCCTTGACAATTGATCTAATCAGGTTAATTAAAGACGAAATAGGGAGGAAATGCAAGCGAAAAAATCCTGGTAAACCACCTTATCCTTCATGAAAACTGGTTGAACTATTCAGATAAGTACCTGCTATAATATTTTCAGATTAGATATGTTCTAATTCAATCGTCGCCAAAACCAAAGGAGGTAAAAATGGCAGTAATCGGGTATTGCATGAAATGTAAAAAGAAAACCGAAATGAAAGACACCGTGGAAGTGACCATGAAGAACGAACGCAAAGCGATGAAAGGAAAGTGCTCAGTCTGCGGCACCGGTATGTACAAAATCCTCGGTAAATAAGCCGGACTCTTTCTCCCATGAAAAACCGCGCCTAAACTCTGGTGCGGTTTTCGTTACGGCAGATTCCAGCTGCTCGTCATCCATGGTTATCTTCAATTTGTACTGTCAATCTATCAATGAGCCAAAGGGATGATCCAATTACACACCACGAGCTATCTACACTCCAGATGATAAAAAGAATCTTTCAGTTCACACGAAAGCAGGCTGACCCAGGAGAGGAAACTGCTGATGTTGCCCATTGAAGAACCTGTCGTCTTTTTCCTGGTCATCATGGCGCTCATCCTGGTCATGCCGCTGCTTTCCGAGCGGGTTCACTTACCCGGGATCGTAGGGGTGATCATCGGCGGCATGCTGATTGGGCCGCACGGGTTCAACATTCTGGCAGCAAACGACCGTATGGAATTTCTTGCCACCATCGGGCTGATCTACCTTATGTTCAGCGCTGGTCTGGAAGTGGATTTTCACCAGTTCATGCGCATAAAAGGGAAAGCCGCCATCTTCGGTTTGTTGACCTTTGCCATCCCCCAGGTGTTTGGCATGGCGTTGGGATGGATAATCCATATGCCCTTGCTCGGTTGCGTCCTCCTTGGCTCGGCCTTTGCTTCTCACACGCTGCTGGCTTTTCCCATTCTTACCAGGCTGGGGGTGACCAAGAACGAAGCCGTGGCGGTGACCGCCGGGGCTACCATTCTCACCGATATCGGCGCCTTCATCATTCTGGCGATTGTCTTGGGTTCAAACGGCGGTCAGCTGGAGCTTGGCTACTTCATCAAAATCTTCGTCTTGCTTGTAGCCTTCGCCCTCGCTATTCTCTTTATCCTTCCCCGGCTGGGAAAGTGGTTCTTCCAGAAGGTCAAAGGGCGCACGGTTGAATTCCAATTTGTCATCGTGTTACTTTTCATCGCCGCCATGGGAGCCAAGCTGATTGGGGTGCATGAGGTAGTAGGCGCCTTTCTGGCCGGGCTGGCGGTCAACGCCACGCTTCCGCGGCACAGCCCTGTTACCAGTCATGTCCTGTTCATGGGCGAATCCTTTTTTATTCCAGTTTTTTTACTCTTCAGCGGCATGGTCACAGATCCGTTAACCTTACTGCATACGCCTGGAGCGCTTTTTCTGACGCTCGGCATCCTGGTTGTGGCTTATCTTTCCAAATTCCTTGCTTCGCTGATCACCTCCAGGTTATTCAAATACAGTAAAGAAGAATTCCTCACCGTGTTTGGGTTGTCTCACGCACAGGCTGCTGTGACCATCCCGACACTGGTGATTGGCATGCAGCTGAACCTGTTTTCAACGGAGCTTTTTAATGCGGCGATGATGATGATCCTGCTCACCTCCATCACCTCACCTCTGATTGTGCAAAAATTCGCCCCGGGGCTGCACCAGGAAGTTACCGAACTGGAAGAGCTGCCCTTGTTCCAACGGGTGCTGGTACCCATCGCCAACCCAGGCACGCAGGAACATCTGCTGGCTTTAGCCGGGCTGTTAGCCAAAAGCGGCGGCGGTGAGGTGATCGCGCTCAATGTGGTGCTGGACCGCAGCGATCAAGGCGCCAATCTCTCGCAACAAAAAGAGCTTCTGAACCGGGTGCCGGAGCTTTTAAAAGACCCTGAAACCAGGTACGAATTGGTTCCACGCCTGGCTGATTCTTACGCCAGGGGCATCCTGCAGGTCTCGCGCGAGCGCGGTTCCACCCTGATCGTGATGGGCTGGCGCGGTAAACGCACCTTTAGAACCAGCGTTTTAGGCACAGTGTTGGACGAAGTGATTTGGGGTTCCGACACTCCGGTGATGGTGGGAAAACTGAGCCGCTCGCTTAATGGCACCCGTAGGGTCCTGTTACTTATCCCGGCGGGCGTGGTGTCTCCGTCTGCCCTGCGCCGGGTGGTGCAGGCCAACATGACGCTGGCGAGAGAACTGAACGTGCCGCTGGAAGTGCTGGCCGCGAAGAGTTACCTGGAGCTGAGTAAACGCATCATCGGTAAAAATCCTAACCAAATTTCCATCACGGTTCAAGAAATGGTCGGGTCTTTACGCTTGAAAGACCTTGAGAAAAACGTGGAGAGTGACCTGCTGGTCATTCCAGGGTTTGGGTCGCGCAAGCACTTCATCGCCAGCCTGGGCAATCTGCCAGAACGCCTGGCAGATTCATTCTCCGGCAACCTGATTATTTTGCACTTTGACCGCTGAACAGGTTTGCCAGCATTTTTTGGGCTGAACGGCGAATTGATTATGGGTGTTCGCCCCCAAGCCTGACCCTTAAGGGCAGCAACGTATCGGTATCAAAATCATAGCGCTGCATATGTTGCGTAATCAGTTCTAACGCCTGTGATTCATTGATCTGCGCTGAACAGGGTGTTGCGTATGCTGTTACATTTCCGTGGGTCATACTCATTTCCACCAGGTCCAGGTCATACCATTGATCACAGACAATGACTGAAATCCGCCCAAACTGATAAAAAGGTGGCTCTGACTCAGGATAAATCACCTTACCAGTGAGAGGATCTTTGGATGATTTCGGAATCCTGGCGGTAAAGATGGGGCGCTCAATAAAAGAAGGAGATAGCAAAGATTGCCCCGCCATCCATTTGGGCGTTTTGATGCCGAGGTAATCCAGCAGCGTGGGAGCGATATCCACAGTGCTGACGTTCTGGTCAAGAACGCCCTGGTGTTCAGCGCGGGGGAAGCGTATCAATAACGGCAGCCTGGAATTGGTCCATTTCTGGCTGTGGTCGCTGGTGACCACCAGCAGGGTATTCTCCAGCTGGTTGCTTTTCTCAAGGCGCGCGTAAATCTCTTCAAACGCCTGGTCAAATTCCAGAATCGCGTCATAGTAGAACAACTGGTTATTGGTTCCCTGTTCTTCAACACTTATGCCCGCCGAAAATACCTGCTTGTCAGGAAAATAGCGCGGTCCATGCGTGCCCATCCAGTGCAGGTGCGCAAAAACCGGCTGGCGGCTTTCTTCAAGAAGGCGGAATAGATAATCGATTTTTTCCCAGTCATTGAACTTCACCGCGGCTTCGGTGACCTGTTCGTAGGGGTTGGCCATATCCGAAAGGAAATAGATATGACCCAGCCTGTCGCTGAGCCTGTCGATCATCTCCTGTTGAAATAGATAGTTGATTCCCGGGTAGATCCTGGCAAGGGCAAACGCCAGCGGTTGTTGATCAGCAGAACGCCCGTTGGCTTCTTTGAAAGCGTTCTGGAAGTTGGTTTTATAGGCATCGGCGTAAACCGGGTTGCTGAGCTGAACGGTGTAATAGCCGTAGTCTTTGAGTATTTCCGGCAGGTGCTGGTAGGCATCTTCTCCCTGTAGCAGGTCAGAAGAATAGATCACTCGCGTATCCATGGGGTATTTACCGGTCAGCAGGGTGGTAATGGAGCCAATGGTTCCCTGCGCGTTGGCGAAAGCGTTTCGTGCCCTTAAAGATTCGGCAGAAATCGCCCGTAGAAAAGGAGTGGTGTCTCTTTCAAAGGCATCAAGAGAAGTGTACTCAGCGTTCACACCGTCCACCGTGATCAACAGGATATCAGGGGGGGTGGAGCGGCTCCCCGCAGGCCGGAAGCGGTTGGAACCCAATAGTTGATTGCTCATGGACAGCGCGGGGATGCCGGCGCTGGCCAGGCTGAGGAGGAAGATACTGCCCGCAAGCATTAGCCTATGGGAAGGCTTCCAGCGTGAAAAGAACGCGGCCAGAAGATGGTGAAACACCACCAGCTTGAAGAACAGGTAAACGACCAGGAGAGAAAACAGTGCCACATACAGCCCGCGGAGCCAGCCTCTCGTCGAAACAATGCCAAAGTGAAAAACAGTGTAAGTGAAGTTATCCAGCAGGAGTAAAACCAGGGCAGCCAGCAGGAATGCAGGCAGCAGCATGGCGGTTAAGGCGAGCATTTTTCTGAATGCAGCCTGCTGGAAAACCTGCCCGCACGCCAGGAAAGGCAACAGCACCAGGCCGCAAGCCAGCACCAGCAAACCAGAAGCCGTGGATAGCGCCTGTAATTTTTGGGAGAAAGCAATCGTCTGCAGAAAAGGAGGACGCGTGAAAAGGAAAATCCATTCCATCAAGATATAAAGCGCGACGATGGCGCTGGTGAGTACCACCAGGCTGGTCGGTGACCAGGCGGAGCGCATGACCGGGCGCAGCAGTTCTTTGATGGATGAGTTTTTCTTGCGGGTTGGCATCAGCACCTGTCCGTTTTTGACGGGCCTAATTTTAAACCATTAAGGTACACGCAGGGGAAAACCAAACGAGGAAGGTCCAGAGGCGCCAAAGTAAATTGTGCGGAAGGTTCGCGAAGACCAACGCAAATCAGCGGGCGCGCTTGAGCCATCAAAAAAATAGTTTTTCTTCATAGCTCGTATTCACCAGCCGCCAAACCTCCATTGGAGGAAGGTTCTTCGGAGAGCAGGAAGCGCTGCCCTTTGGATTGCTGTTACAGTTGGAAGTGGGGCGAGAGGGGGTCGAACCCTCACGATGTCACCATCGACGGATTTTAAGTCCGTTGCGTCTGCCGATTCCGCCATCGCCCCAAACAGTTTCTATTTTATCGCAATTCACAAAAATCGGAGTGAAAAATCGCCTGCCAGGTGCCGGTTCCCGTTGCCATGCGCCAGTTATCTCCATCTCTTGACCGCTTTCGCCTGTACCGAGTAAAGGTGAACCAGCGGTGAAGAGGGTTCCCCGCACACCCGCGCTGAACGCATAGCCAGGCGCAGGCTTTCAGCATCGTTGAATTCAGGAACGAGCGTGTACATGCGCCCCACCTCGCTGGGATGGTGGGCGTCTGAACCCGCGGTACCGGGTAGTCCAAAGCCCGCCGCGTATTCGGCAGCCCGTTGGTTGTACGCGGGGGTGAGCACACGGCCGTTACCGGTCTCGATAGCGTCTACCTGCGGGGCGATGAGGTCCAGGGTTTCACGGCTCCAACCTGAGCGCTGCGGGTCAAAGGGATGGGAGATGCTGATGAACGCGCCCTGTTTGCGTAAGCGGTGCAGCGCCTCCAGCGGCTCGAGCCCGCGCGGAACAACGACCGTTACGAAGGCAGCCAGCAACTCGCCCTCGCTGGTTTGCACTTCTTCGCCGGGAATCACCAGGTCAGGCGCCGCGCGCCAGGCTTCCAGCGCGCCTGTCAGTACATTGTGGTCAGTTACCACCACCCGGTCCAACCCGCGTTTTCGGGCGGCGGAAATTAGTTCATGAATGGGGGTAAGGCTGTCTTCAGAATAGCGTGTGTGTGTGTGAAAATCAACTTTCAGCAAATCCGCTCACTCCTGGTTCCGCCGTGCAGGGTTTCGCTGCGGCAGACCAGAAGAGTATACCAAAGAGCAGGCTAATCCAGTAGGTAGACATACGGAAAAGGATGGTGGCAGTAACGGCAAGTTCGGGTTGAAACCCCAGTAAAACGGTGAGCAAGCCAGCCAGCGCCAGTTCAACCACACCTAACCCACCAGGAACAGTGGAGAAGAAACCAATGATGATGGAAAACGCCAGTACCAGGCAGGCGATGGCCGCAAGGGTGAGGCTGGGTTCAAGCCCAAAACCAACCAAGACGAAAAAGAGCGCGGCGGCCAGGGCAATCCACGCCAGCACGTTGAAAAAAAGCGATACCGTCATCGGAAAGGTTCTGAAAAGATGTTCATTGCCTTCCATACACTGGCGTAACTGCCGGCTAAACAGGCGCAGCAGAGGAAGCTTTTCCCCCGCATCCAGCAAACCTTCTCCAGCCGGCTTGATCTGTAAGAAGAGGATGGATAACACAAACAACAACAGCATCGCCGCGAAGAATGGCCAGAAAGCGGGGTAAGCCAGGATGCCCAGCGTGGCCAGCGCCAAAATACTCAACCCGTCAGAAAGGCGGTCGATAAGGAAAATTGAATCGATCCGGACAAGCGGGATGCCGCAGGCTTTACTCAACCAAACCGAGCGATAGGATTCCTGGGCTTTTGGGTCTGCGGCGGTCAGCGCTGAGCTTGAAAGGTAGAAAGCCATGCGTTTTTTTAGGGGAATCCTGCGAATTCCAGATATATTCAATGAGAAAGAAAGGTTGAGGAAGCGTAGGGCATGATGGATGATGTTCAACCCTACCGCGACCGCAAAATACACCCACTTGAAAGACTCAAACAAGGTGAAAACCTGGTGGATGCTGCTGAGAGATATCAGCAGTGCAAAAACGGCCAATCCCAACAGCAACCCGGGTAACAGTACACGATAGTTCTGACGGGTATCTGTAATCATGTTTTCCTGCTCCTCAGATGATTATAACGAAGATTAGCGGCACTCCAGTTTACATGCCTGTTAAGTTGTCCATCCTTAAATCACATGCGCTCAGTGTTGGGTTTAAGCCCATCATTTTCAAGCCAAGCAAGTTGTGAAGCGCCATTCTCATAGCGATAGGGTATAATTTTAATTATGAATGAGGAAATGTGTGCTCATACTGAAAAACGAATGAACCCTGATGATCCCGATGACCTCAGTATGATTATTTGGGGTTTCAACCTGGTTTTGTAGCGTCAAAACTGCACCTCCAGGTCGATGATATCCTGAAGGTGATGAAGAGATGACGCAAAACACCCGTGTTTTTGGCACATCGCAAAATAGCCGCAAGCCCCTCACCTGGGGCGATATTATCGCCCTTTCCCTGGTGATCGCATTATTGTATGTGGGGGCGCGCTTAGCGGTCAACGCGCCTGAAGTCGTCCCTGGACCGGATATTTCATTATCTCCATCAGCCCTGCCAATATATACGCTTTTTTCAGTTGGTCGAATGGCAGCCGCCTATCTCCTCTCTTTCTTGTTCTCCATCATTTACGGGCGAGTAGCCGCTTATCATCAAAATGCTGAAAAAATCCTGATGCCCTTATTGGATGTGCTGCAAAGCGTGCCCATTTTATCGTTTCTGCCAGTCGTCTTATTGAGTTTAAGTTCCTTCCTGCCAGAAGGAACAGCGGCTGAGATTGCTTCCATCGTATTGATCTTCACCAGTCAGGCTTGGAACATTACCTTTGCCTGGTATCAATCGCTGACCACAATTCCCAAAGAATTAAAAGAAGCCAGTTCTATCTTTCGCCTGAATAAATGGATCAATTTCAAGGCGCTCGAATTACCGTTTGGAATGATCAGCCTGATATGGAACAGCATGATGTCTTGGGCAGGCGGTTGGTTCTTCTTAATGGCGGCCGAAATCTTCACCGTGGGCTCACGCGATTTTCGTCTGCCTGGATTGGGTGCTTATTTACAGGAAGCGGCTAATCAAAGCAACCATGTGGCCATTTTTCTGGGGACAGGCGTGTTGATCTTTACCGTCGTTCTCCTGGACCAACTCATTTGGCGTCCACTGATCGCCTGGTCAGATCGATTTAAAGTTGAAATGGTCGAGAACGACAACCCGCCAACCTCGTGGTTCCTGGATCTGATGCACAACGCGAACATTACCCGAATTATCTCAAACCGAATTTTCGCCCCGCTGACGGAGTGGTTTGACCGCTTAACAATCAAACATGCCCCACCTGTCTCCAGGTTGGAAAATGGTAAAAACCAACTTAAATGGTATGTGATTGTTTTTTCCATCATTGTGTTTGCCTTGATCAGCTACGGGCTTTATCACGCAACAGAAATGTTATTGTCCGTCCCTGTTCAAAAATGGGGGGTCATTGGGTTGGGAGTTACAGCCACTTTTCTGCGGGTAATTGTGGCATTATTGATTGCGCTTGCCTGGACCATTCCCGTCGGTGTCCTCATTGGAACAAATCGCCCTTTAGCCACCGTGCTTCAGCCTATCGTCCAGGTTACCGCCTCTGTTCCTGCAACAGCCCTTTTTCCTGTTCTGTTACTGCTTTTCCTGAATGCCCAGGGAGGATTGAACACTGCCGCGGTTTTGTTAATGCTCATGGGTACCCAATGGTATTTGCTATTCAATGTCATTGCCGGAGCGAGCGCCATCCCGCAAGATTTAATTTTTACCTCAAAACTCATGGGTCTCAGTGGCTGGCAGCGTTGGCGAACGTTGTTGCTCCCTGCTATTTTTCCTTACCTGGTTACCGGGGCGATTACTGCCAGCGGCGGAGCCTGGAACGCCAGCATTGTGGCTGAATACCAAAAGTTTGGCGAAAAAACACATACTGTAACCGGTATTGGTTCGCTGATAGCGCAGGCGACCGCCTCAGGTGATTACCCTTTACTGCTGGCGGGTACACTGGCGATGATTATCACTGTCGTTGTGGTCAACCGAGTGATCTGGCGGAGGTTGTACCGTTTAGCCGAAGAAAAATACCGAATGGAGTGAAAATGACAGAAGCCTTGTTGCAACTCGAGCATGTTTTCCAGTCTTACGGGGCTGGCGTGCGTCGTTTTACTGCGGTTGAGAATGTGAACCTGAACCTTTCGGTGGGCGAATTTGTCGCCCTGCTTGGTCCATCTGGTTGTGGAAAAAGCACGTTGCTGCGCATTATTGCAGGCCTACAAAAAGCCACCCAGGGAAAGGTGCTTTATCGTGGTCAGCAATTAGAAGGAGTTAACCCCCATACATCGATTATCTTTCAAACCTTTGCACTGTTCCCCTGGTTAACTGTGCTGGAGAATGTGTCGCTCGCGTTAAAGGCAAAAGGTGTTGAAAAACACGAGAGAGACAAAAAAGCCGAAGACTTGCTGGACCGTGTAGGCTTGGATGGCTTTGAGTCTGCCTATCCCAGAGAGCTTTCGGGAGGGATGCGCCAAAAAGTTGGATTTGCCCGTGCCATGGCGGTTGAACCTGAGTTGTTATGTATGGACGAACCTTTTTCGGCTTTGGATGTTTTAAGTGCTGAATCCCTGCGCGGGGAACTGCTGGAATTATGGACCGAAGGCAAAATCCCAACCAAGGCGATTTTGATGGTCAGCCACAATATCGAAGAAGCCGTTTTCCTGGCAGACCGTATTGTGGTGATGGATAAAGAACCTGGGCGTATTATCGCCGAGCATAAAATAGACCTCCCCCATCCGCGCAATCGTAAATCAGTCGAGTTTCAAAATCACGTGGACCAGGTTTACGCGGTTTTAGCCGGTCAAACACGCCCAGAAAAAGAAGAGCTGGGCACAGCGCCTGGTGAAGTGGGTATCACCCGTCATCTTCCTGAGGTTGAAATAAGCGATTTAGCCGGGTTATTGGAAAATCTCGCCGAAGGAGGTAATCAGAAGCACGATATCTACCTGTTAGAAGATAAGCTGGGCATTACATCCGATCAATTGCTGAAGCTAACAGAGGCTGCCGAGTTATTGGGTTTCTCTTCGATCGCCAAGGGAGATATTGAATTGACCGCTTTGGGTCAGGCTTTTGCAGACGCGAGTATTCTAGCCCGTAAAGAAATTTTTGCCTCTTGCGTCAGGCGAATTCCTCTCATGCGCTGGCTTCTCAGTATGCTTCATTCTGCAGAAGATAGACGCTTAAAAATTGAAGTCATCCTCACCGCCCTGAGCCTTGATTTTTCAACCGAAGAAGCGGAAAAACAAATCGAAGTCCTGATCAAGTGGGGAAGGTATGGAGAATTATTCGTTTACGATGACGACCAAGAAATGATCGAACTTGAAGAGGGGAGATAAAAAAAAACGCAACCAAGCCTTCACCATCCTCCGCGAAAGTGAGAAAGGAACGCGAGAGCAGCGCTTTGAAGGTTGGTTCTCAGTTAGCCGGTACGGCTGGGTTCAGTAGCGTCGTTACGAAAATGTGGAGAGTCCACGCGGCTGCCGGAACACCAGCATCCCCAATCCAAAAAGGATTAGCCGCTTTTAGGATGAGGTTCCTCAAAAAAAGTCAACCTGACCTTGACCAGTATTTGAAGAGTGTGATAAAATAGAAACGGTTCGAAAGACATTTGAGGTTTCAACACCGAAAAGTGGGCATTCCCCACTTTTCTTATTATCAAAACTTCATATCGACCATTTTGAAAACAGGTGGAGAATAACAAATGAAGAACGAGTTTACTCTGGCGTTCAACGAAGTTCTCGAAGATAAAGGGCTGCCCAAGGAAGTGATACTGGAAGCGCTTGAATCTGCCATGGTTTCCGCTTACCGGAAATCAGTGAATGCTTCAAACGAACAACCCATCGAAGCGAAAATCGACCTTGAGACCGGCAAAGTGACCATTTATGCCCAAAAGGAAGTCGTTGAAGTCGTTGAAAATAACATCACCGAAGTAGAGCTTGAGACTGCTCGCAAGGTGGAGCCAGAAGCCCAGTTGGGTGACCTGGTAGTCGTAGAATCCACCCCGGGCGACTTTGGCCGCGTGGCTGCTACGACCGCCCGTCAGGTCATCCAGCAACGCATTCGAGACGCTGAGCGCAAAGCCCAGATAAGTTACTACGAAAAACAGCTTGGCGAGATCGTCAGCGGCGTGGTGCAGGCGATTGGCGCAGCGGGATTGACGATCGGTCTCGAATTGAAAACCGAGGCCACCATGCCCCGTAAAGAGATGATTACCAACGAACACTTCCATATCCATGAGCGTGTACGCGCGCTTGTCGCTGATGTGAAAGATTCGCCGCGCGGTCCGCAAATTATCCTCTCACGCACCCACCGGGATTTCTTGCGCCGTTTGCTTGAAAATGAAGTCCCTGAGATATTCCACGGGATCGTTGAAATACGTTCCATCGCCCGCGAACCCGGTGACCGTGCCAAGGTGGCAGTATCCGCCACACAGCAGGGCATAGACCCGGTTGGCGCCTGTGTCGGAATCCGCGGCGTGCGTATCCAGGCAATTGTCAAGGAACTGCACGATGAAAAAATTGATGTCATCGAGTGGAATCCTGATCCGGCTGTATTCATCGCCAAAGCCATCAGCCCGGCGCGGGTCAGCGGCGTGTATCTCACCGACCAGCATTCTGGTAACGCTAAAACAGCCACGGTGGTCGTGCCTGAAGACCAGTTAAGCCTGGCTATCGGGCGCATTGGGCAAAACGCCCGCCTGGCGGCCAAGTTAACCGGTTGGCGTATTGATATAAAAAGCCTTCCCGAGGCTGCTGCTGATGCCCTGCAAAAACTGGCGACTGACCCCGCAGTTGAGGCTTTAAAAGAAAGTGAACATGACAACGCGCTCCGCATCGAAGAACTCCTGGCGCGTAAAGAGGAAGGCAAACCGCTTTCTCCTGAAGAGTACGACCAGATGGCGAAATTTGTAGACCGTGTCGAACGGAAATCCATTGCCAAGAGCGAGGAGCAGCGTAAACAGGAACTTGAGAAACTGGCAGAAATCAAGAAACAGATCCCCGCGTCAGCCTTCGAACTGAACATTCTGGACAGCGGATTACCTGAACATGTTGCTGTCATCCTCCAGGAGGCCGGTTACTTCAGTGTTGGTGACCTGGCAATGCAGGTGAAGCAGGACCCAGACTTGATTCTTGGTATCAACGGCATCGGTATCCGCGCGATGGAATCCATCCATGAGCTCATGGCAGCGCTGGATAAGCAACTGGCTGATGAACAAGCTGCGCTCGTCAAACAAGCCGAAGAAACCGCTGAGGAGATGGAGGTTTTGGAACCCGTCAGTGAAATTGAGCTGCCGGCCGAAGTTGATGTTGTCCCCTCTGTCGAGGTCGAACCGGTGCTCGATGTCACTGTGGGTGAAACCTCATCAACTGAGACCATTGAAGAACCGGAGCCCGAGAAGGAACCTTCTCTTGAGGAACTGTTCACGCTGCGCCCAGAAGTGCTAGATACCGCCGGCTTGCTGGATGACGATGAAGCGGAAGAGAGCGGTAAAGCCAAGAAAAAAGGGAAAAAGAAGGGCAAGAGCGTTGTGGTAACGTATGACCCCGATCGAGATCTGACCGTGGTACAAAAGAAACACAAACGTGGTGGTAATGATTGGGATTGGGATGAGTAAAAACGTGAGAAAGACAGGTGGCTAAGAAACCTCAAAAACGGATCAAACACCTCCCACAACGCACCTGTATTGGCTGTAAAACGGTTCTCGCCAAACGGGAACTGGTGCGGTTGGTGCGCACGCCAGAGGGTATTATGGTGGACGAAACCGGGAAAGCCGCAGGCAGAGGGGCCTATGTGCACAATACCCGGCGTTGCTGGGAGCAGGCGTTAAAAGGTCCCATCAGCCACGCGCTGCGGACAGACATCACCCCCGCAGACCAGCAGCGGCTGAAAGAGTACCTTGAACGGCTGCCAGAGGTTGACCCAATAGAAAACCGTGCTGAGAGCAGAGATGTAACCAACTGATTCAAGAAAACCGCTCCAGGCACATCCACCGCCCTTTCAGGAATTGGTGAACATAAACAGATTACATGACAGATTGTAGGGGGAACAACTTTGGAGGTGTGTTATGAGCGAAAAAACGATCGAATTTCCCTCACAAATCACTGTAAGGGACCTGGCGCAAAGAATGGAAGCCAGCCCAATTCAGGTTATCAAGATCCTCATGTCAAACGGCGTGATGGCCAACATCAATCAGCAGGTAGATTTTGATACCGCGGCGGTTGTGGCTTCTGAACTGGGTTTTGAGGCTGTTCTCGAATCAGTTAAAGAAACCGCGCCGGCTGAAGACCCTGGGAAGGTGCCCCTGTGGCGCGAGCTGATCGATAGCGAAGACAAATCGAAATTGATCAACCGCCCTCCGGTCGTCACCATTCTTGGGCATGTGGACCACGGTAAAACCACCCTCCTGGATGCCATCCGCCACGCCAATGTGGCCAGCGGAGAAGCCGGTGGTATTACCCAGCATATTGGCGCATACCAGGTAGAACACAAGGGGAAAGTGATCACATTTCTGGATACGCCCGGGCACGCGGCTTTCTCCGCCATGCGCGCACGCGGCGCCCAGGGCGCTGATATCGTCATCCTGGTTGTGGCTGCAGATGACGGGGTGATGCCTCAAACGCGCGAGGCGATCGCCCACGCCAAGGCGGCCAGGGTGCCCATCATCGTGGCGCTCAATAAGATAGACCGCGCGGACGCCAACCCCGATTTTGTGAAACGTCAACTCTCCGAGCAGGGATTGGTGCCCGATGAATGGGACGGCAACACCATTGTGGTGCCAGTGTCAGCAAAACAGAAGAAAGGATTAGATGATATCCTGGAGGCGGTTCTTCTGGTGAGTGAGAGCCTGGATATTAAAGCCAACCCGCACGGGAAAGTTTTCGGCACCGTGATCGAAGCGCAGGTGGATAAAGCACGTGGGGTAATCGCCACCCTGCTGGTTCAGAATGGAACGTTACAGACCGGTAACACGGTGATTGTAGGTGACACTTGTGGGAAGATTCGCGCCATGTATGATTTCAACGGGAAAACGGTAAAAAGCGCCTTTCCTTCAACACCCATCCAGGTATTGGGGATCGGCAATGTCCCACCCGCCGGTGAATTGTTCCAGGTGGTTCCAAGTGAAAAGGAAGCCCGCCTGATATTGGCAGAGCGCGCCGCCAGCAAAGAAAACGGAGCTGAAACCTCCACTCGTACCTCACTTGAGAAATTATTTGAAAAATTCCAGGCTGGCGAGGTTCGTGAACTTCCTTTGATTCTCAAGGTGGATGTTCAGGGTTCGGTGGAGCCGATTGTCAACTCTCTGAACGAATTAAGCCAGGGTGAGATCAAAATTAACGTGATCCATGCCGAAACGGGGAACATCAGCGAAAGCGATGTGATGTTGGCAGCCGCTTCCCGCGCCATCTTACTGGGGTTCAATGTCAGCGCCGACCAGGCTGCCCGCAACCTGGCCGAACAGGAAGGCATTTCCATCCGTTTGTACAACATCATCTACCGTATGATCGAAGACATCGAGAAAGCGCTTAAAGGTATGCTGGAACCCGAGACCCGCGAAATTCCCGTAGGAACCGCCCAGGTGCGTGCCGTGTTCAAGATCAGCAAAGTGGGCACCATCGCGGGCTGCCGCGTGCTAACGGGAGAGCTGCGGCGTAATGCCCGTATCCGCCTGTTGCGCGAAGGCGAAACCCTGTTTGACGGCGAGATCTCATCCCTCAAGCACGAAAAAGACGATGTGAAAGAGGTCCGCCAGGGGTTTGAGTGCGGTGTATCGTTGAAAGGGTATAATGATATCAACGAAGGCGACCTGCTGGAAAATTACATCATTGAAAAATCCGCTTAGTCTGAGCTAAAGTACAGGTACTGCTATGCCTTCACCATTACGTTTAACCCGCATCGGCGATCGATTCCGCAAGGAATTATCCGAGATGCTTGTCAAAGAAGAGATCCGTGATCCACGCCTGGCTGGAATATCCATCACGGATGTCCGTGTAGACCGTGAACTGTCTTACGCGGATATTTACGTTTCAGCGGTGGAAGGGGCTTCGCGATCGAAAGAAGTGCTGGAAGGATTGGAAAGCGCCAGCGGGTTCATCCGCAAAGCGCTGTCAGACCGAATCCAATTACGCTCCTTCCCGCGCCTGCGTTTTCATTGGGATATCACCCCCGAGCGCGCAGACCGTATCGAGCAGCTATTGGCTTCCATACGTGAAGAAGAAAGACAACAGAAGAAGAAATGATCGATCGGCAAATCAAAGAACTGCTCCACCGCTCAAAAAAGATAGGGCTCACCTCTCATATTCGCCCGGATGGTGACGCAATCGGTGCTGTGCTCGGACTCGGTCTGGCTTTGACTGACGCGGGAAAGCGCGTGGAAATGGTGCTGCGCAATGGCATTTCAAAAACCTTCAGACACCTGCCTGGGGCAGAGAGAATTCAATCAGCCTTCAAAACAGAGAACGACCTGTACATCGTCTTGGATTGCAGTGACCTCGAACGCACCGGGGGTGTATTGAACGGGCGCGAAGTTGATATCGTGATCGATCACCACATCACAAATAAAGGTTTCGGAAAGGTGAATTTGATCGAACCTGAATCGGTGGCAACCTGCGCCACCCTGGCGCAGCATATGCCCGACTGGGGATTGGTTATTGACAAAGCGGTGGCGTCGGCTCTCCTTTCGGGTATCATCAGCGATTCGATCGGCTTCCGCACCTCCAACACATCCGCCTTATCTTTACGCATCGCGGCTGACCTGATCGAAAAAGGCGCTGACATTAACCAGTTGTATAATAGGGCACTTATCAGCCGTCCTTTCACCAGCGTTCACTATTGGGGATACGGGCTGGCAAAACTTGAAAGAGAAAACGGGCTCGTGTGGACAACGCTATCACTGGCAGACCGCCACAACGCCGGATATCAAGAAGACGATGACGCAGACCTTACCAACATACTTTCCAGCATTGAGGATATGGACGTGGTGGTGCTTTTTATCGAACAAAAACCAGACCAGGTAAAAGTCAGTTGGCGCGCCCGCCCGGGTATCAACGTGGCGTCTATTGCCGATTCTCTTGGGGGAGGCGGTCACCCAGCTGCAGCCGGTGTTGAAATGGAAGGCAATTTAGCACAGGTAAAGGATTTGATTTTAAGTAAAACCAGAGACTATCTTCGCTCTCTGAAACCAGAAAACGGTTCACCCCGGGATAGCGAAGTGACGGAGCACATAAATGGAAAATAACTCAGGGATCGATGTTAAGAATGCCATCTCGGGTGTATTGGTTGTGGATAAGCCCGTGGGCATGACCTCGCATGACGTGGTACAAATCATTCGTAAAGGCTCCACCATCAAACGCGCCGGTCATACCGGTACGCTTGACCCGCGCGCGTCTGGCGTGCTGGTGGTGTTGCTCGGCCCTGCGGTGCGCTTAAGCGAATACGTATCTGCGTCGGATAAGCGCTACCAGGCGGTGATCATGCTCGGTACCACCACTGATACCTATGACGCCGACGGACGGACCACCTCATCTGCGCCGGTGAACATATCTGAAGAAGAATTCAATAACGAATTGCAAAAATTTGTTGGTCAGATCGAACAGGTGCCCCCGCCTTACTCAGCCGTTAAAGTGCACGGTCAGAAAGCTTACGATATAGCGCGCAGAGGAGAGGAAGTTGAACTGGCACCACGCATCATACATGTGTACAGCCTGGAGCTGCTTGAGTGGGCGCCGCCTGAGGTGGTCATTGACGTGTACTGCTCCTCCGGCACTTATGTGCGTTCGCTGGTAAACGACCTCGGTTCGCGTTTGGGCTGCGGGGCTACCCTTTCAGGTTTACGGCGCACAAAAAGCGGCCGCTTCACACTGAGAGACGCGGTTCCCCTGCGTAAACTGAATGAAGCCTTTGCCGATGGATCGTGGTATCAATACCTGATTCCAGCCGCCGAGGCTTTATCCGACTGGCCGATGATCGAACTTAACGACCAGGAGGTCGATTCTATCAAGCACGGTATCCGCATTCCTGCTGTTGATGCGAAACAACAAAAAGTTTGCGGCGTGAGCGGTCAGGGAGAACTGGTGGCGCTGCTGGAACTCGACGCAGAAAAAATGGAATGGCAGCCCAAGAAAGTGTTCTTCTCGTAACCACTTCCCTCTCGCCTGGTCGAGCGGGTTCTCGCCATATCCAAAGCAGAAACGCATGCGGATATAATTAACGCATGAACTACATCGAAGCGTTACAACAAGCAAACCTCAAGGAATCCTGGGCGACAATCGGCGCCTTTGATGGAGTGCATATCGGGCACCGCACCCTCTTTCTAAAACTCGTTGATGGTGCTCGGCAGGATGGCTGCAAGGCAGTTGCCATTACCTTTGAGCCATTGCCAGCGCTTTTCTTTAACCGCATCAAGAACGGTCAGGTCCTGACAACACTCGCTCAACGGGTTTCATTGATCAAAGCGCTGGGGATTGATGAGGTGATTGTTTTAGATTTCGACCAGACGATTGCAGATGTGGAAGCGTTCCCTTTTTTGCAGCAGGTTCACAAAGCGATTGGGTTAAGGAGGTTGCTCTCGGGTTTCAATTCCCGGATTGGCAAAGACCAGGCTGGTGCTGTACCCAAACTGCAAGAGATTGGGCAGGTACTGGGCTTCTGCGTTGAAGTTGTACCGCCCGTCAAGAATGGCCAGGAAATCATTTCTTCCAGCAATATTCGTAAACTCCTCAAAGCTGGAGAAATAACACGAGCCAATCAGTTCCTTGGGCGGCCTTATGCTCTTATAGGTGAAGTGGTACACGGGGAACACCGTGGCAGTAAGTTAGGTATTCCCACCGCCAATCTCCGCCTTCCAGCGGAGCAAATGCTGCCAGCCAGTGGCGTGTACGCTTGCAGGGCAAGTGTGGGAGAACTGGCCTTCATTGCTGTAACCAATGTAGGCATCCGCCCCACATTTGAAAACCCATTACCAGTTCCGCGTGTTGAGCCGCATCTACTCGATACCAGCGAAACGTTTTACGGCGTCAACCTGGAACTCGAATTTTTCGCATTCCTGCGCCCAGAAATCAAGTTCCCAGATGCCAAAGCGCTGGTTGCACAGATACAGCTCGACATTCAAAAGACCAGGGAGTATTTCGCAAATGCAGCCTAAACGACAGATTTATTTACTCGATCCACAACAATTGTCCCCTGAGACCATCGCTGTGACCTTTGCCAAAACTTCACGGTCACCCGAATCCTTTCGCGATATTGCGGCTGAGCTGACCGCAGCGTCAAGCGCGGATTTCAATGAGAAATGGGTGGTGGGTTACGGGCATTCATCTGTGGCAGAACATGCCGTGCTGCACATCGCGCTTGAGAATGTCTCGCGGCTGGCGGTTGAAAATATCGAATCCAACCGTCTGGCTTCCTATACAGAAAAATCCACCCGCTATCAAACCTGGGAAGATGACGCCTTTCATCTACCCGCCGAATTGACCGGTCACCCGTTGGAAGGCTTGTTCACCAGCGCCTGCGCGACGCTCTTTTCCATCTATCGCTCCTGTATTCAAGCGGTTATCGCCCACCTGAAGAGCAATTCCCAATCGCAGGCAGGCGAAAGCGAAGCACAACTGAATCGCCGGTTACGCTCACAGGCGATTGACGCCTGCCGTTTTTTGCTTCCAGCCGCCTCGCTGGCCAATGTGGGCGTAACCATCAACGCGCGCGCGTTAGAACACGCAGTGGGAAAACTGCTCACCAGTCCATTGATTGAAGCGCAGCAAATCGGCGCCGAAATTCGCCATGCCGCTTCTGCATCCATCCCCACCCTGCTGAAATACGCGGACCAGATCCCGTATTTACAGCATGTCTGCCAGCAATTTTCTGCCTTATCGATCCAGGTGGATGCCGCCCCAGAACCTGATTGGTGCCAGTTGATCGGTCCGCAACCCGATGTGTTAGAAAAAATCCTGGCAGCTGAGTTATACCGCGAACAGGACATGAGTTTCACGCAGGCATTGAAAGCCATTCGTACATTGCCTGACCATCAAAAGAACACGTTGTTGCGCTGCCTGCTGGAGACGCCAGACCGTCATACCATCCCTTCCCGCGAACTGGAATACGCGTTTTTCACTTTTGACCTGCTGATTGACCAGGGTGCCTACTTTGAAGTGAAACGTCACCGCATGATGACCCAAACAGCGCAGCTTCTCACCGCCAGGTTCGGCTATGCCATCCCCGCGCTTATCACTGAGGCGGGCATGGACGCCGCTTATTGCGCTGCGATGGATAAAGCCCGTGAAGTTTACGAGCAACTGGCAGACTTCAACCCTGACGTGGCCGCTTACATCGTTCCAAATGGCTTCAACCGCCGGGTACTGCTGCACCTTAACCTGCGCAGCCTGGTTCACTTTATTCGACTGCGCAGCGCCCCCAATGCTCATTTCTCGGTGCGACGAGTCGCGCAGCGCATGGCAGAAGAAATCAGCGCTCACTTCCCTGAACTGTCTCCCTTGCTGGGCAGAAACGAAAACGAGACATCAAAAAGCATCGAAACCGTTTTCTTTACCAACACTCATGTGGTAAGTTAAGGAAGGAGAACCATCATGTTTATTTCAGAAACTGAGATCCTCATCCGGCTTGGCCTTGCAGCTTTGCTGGGTATGATGGTGGGGTACGAGAGAGAGCGACAGAATCAACCGGCTGGGTTACGTACCCATGTCATTCTGGCGGTGGGATCCTGCCTTGCCATGACCGTTTCAATCGACCTGGCCATCCAGTTCTATCCGCATGCGCCCAACGGGGACCCTGCGCGTCTGGCAGCCCAGGTAATTTCAGGAATCGGTTTCCTTGGGGCGGGCGCCATCCTGCGCTACGGCACCAATGTCAAGGGATTGACCACCGCCACCTCTTTATGGGCCATTGCCATTGTTGGGCTGGCCGTTGGCGCCGGGCATTACTTTTCCGCAGTGGGAACAACCCTGGCGATGCTCATTGTGCTGACCATCCTGAACATCATCGAAAAGCGTTATATCCGCGCTTACCAGGTCATTACCGTGGTGGTAACCGCGCGCGAAAATCCAGCGTTGGTTGAAACCCTGCTTGAAGTTTTTAAAAAGCTAAAGAAAAAAGTCCTTAACATAGGCTTTGAAGCAGACCCGATAAAGAAAAGCCTGACGGTGAACTTGGTGGTAAAAACGCTTGAAGACGATCCAATGATCGATATTCGTGAAGCCATTGAAACCATACCCGGGGTCACCCATTATAAATTGAATTAACCGGCAAAGGTCAACCCGGTGAAGCAGTGGGGACGAAGTTGAAGAGAACCCTTCACACGCAAAACCTATGCGAATGGTCAACGTGGAATTCGGGAAAACAAATCTCAAACGTCTCCCTTTGATTAATTGTTATTGTTGAAGGAGTGTCTGTCTCATGGTCGCATTGCCGCGCTTGACAAATCTCCTCACCCGCCTATAATTACCCTAAATATCGTAAAGGCTGTGACGAGGACGAGTAAGGATTGTGCCGGCGCTGCAGAGAGCGGGTCAAGGTGAAAGCCCGCGCGCAACGACAATCTGGAATGGACCTCTGAGCCGCGAGGTGAACGCCAAGGCAAGTAACCGCCGCCGGGAAGCCGCCGTTAACAGGCAAAGGGTATAAGCAGGTCAACTGCCGTACCCGTAACGAGTGAAGCTGGCAAACCCGATCTCCGGACGCGATCCTCCGGGGATTTTTCGTACCGATCAAGCCGCTTAACCGGGGTGGCACCGCGGGCCCAAGCCCGTCCCCAACAGGGACGGGTTTGTGTTTTTTAAGACCGTCCAGCAGAAAAAAATCAATCGAAAAGGAGAAACAAAATGGAAAACGGTATTAAATTTTTGCTACACGGAAGCGACATTCCACGCTTCTGGTACAACATCTACGCCGATTCACCGGTCAAACCGCAGCCGGTTCTAAACCCGGTGACCAAGGAAGCGGTAACAAAAGATGACCTGTCCGTGCTCTTCCCAAAAGAACTGATCGAACAGGAGGTAACCACAGAACGGTATATCGAGATTCCCGAAGAAGTTCGTGAAGGTTACAAACTCTACCGTCCTACCCCGCTCATCCGCGCCACCCGGTTGGAGAAAGCGTTGGCTACCCCGGCGCACATCTACTTCAAGTACGAAGGCGTCTCGCCTTCAGGCAGCCATAAAACAAACAGCGCCCTGCCGCAGGCCTTTTTCAACAAAATTGATGGCACCAAAGCCATGACCACCGAGACCGGCGCTGGTCAATGGGGCTCCGCCTTGGCGATGGCCTGTGCCTTTTTTGATTTGAAATTGGAAGTGTACATGGTGCGCGTCTCGTACGATCAAAAGCCTTATCGGCGATTTCTAATGGAAACGTACGGTGCCCAGGTTTTCGCCAGTCCAAGCAATTGTACAACCTACGGACGAAAAGTACTGGCAGAGCAACCAGACACAGCCGGATCGCTGGGTATCGCCATCTCCGAAGCGGTTGAAGCCGCGGTCACCTCAGGCGGAAAGAAGAAGTATGGTCTTGGGTCTGTGTTGAACCACGTGCTGCTGCATCAGACGGTAATCGGCGAGGAGGCGCTAAAACAAATGGATATGGCGGGAGAATACCCGGACGTGGTCATCGGGTGCGTGGGCGGCGGGTCCAACTTCTCTGGTATTGCCTTTCCCTTCTTGCGTGAAAATCTCAAGCAAGGGCAGCGCACCCGCCTGCTGGCAGTGGAGCCCTGTGCCACCCCTTCTCTCACCCGTGGTCTGTACGCGTTTGATTATGGTGATTCGGCCTGTATGACGCCAATCGTTAAAATGCACACCCTGGGTCATGATTTTATCCCCGCAGCCATTCACGCCGGTGGTCTTCGTTACCACGGTATGGCGCCCGCTTTATCCGCGCTCTACGATGCCGGGCTGGTTGAGGCAGTGGCGGTGCATCAGAAAGCGGTGTTCGAGTCGGCCCTCTTATTTACCCGTACAGAAGGAATCCTGCCTGCGCCTGAATCTGCGCATGCGCTGCACGCTGCCATCAACGAAGCGCTTGAAGCCAGGGAAACCGGAGGGAAAAAAGTGGTTCTATTCAACATGACGGGTAATGGGTACTTCGACCTTACCGCTTATAGCCGTTATTTGGCGGGAGAGCTGGAAGATTACGCTTACCCACAAGAAGTCATCCATTCCATCCGTCAGCACCTTCCGGCTGTAAAAGAAAATGCCGGTTTGTTGTAAAAGGCAACGGCTGTCACGCTTTCATGACCCGCCCTGGTTGGTCAGCGCTGTTTTTTGCCACCAAGTAGGCTTGATGAGGTGAGCTTCTTCCTGATTACCGGTCGCCGGCAGTGTTCAGATTGTTTGTACAAAAAACGCGGTTTTCGGCTATTATAAATTCAGGTGTTGAAATGAGAAAACCCCTGGTGTATCTCCCCGCATCGGCTCCGCGGCCAACCATGCCTTTTGAGCGCTTCCTCCCCCTGGACCCGCCTGGCATGGTCAGCCGTTGGCTGCAAAAGGATCTCCCCGCTGGCAGCCTGCTTTTGGACCCATTGGGCTCTTCACCGCAAGCCATACTGGAAGCCGCCGCCAGTTACCGGGTGTTAGTGGCTTGCAACAACCCGGTGACTGCCTTTCAAATCCGCCTGCAGGCTCGCGCTTCACGACAATCAGAATTTAACGGCGTTATCAGAGAGTTGGGTGACCTGAAAAAAGGGGAAGAAAGGTTAGAAGCCACCATCCGCAACCTTTATCTCACCCGTTGTGTCAGTTGCGGAGCCGAAATCCAGGCCAGCGGTTACATCTGGAACCGCGGTGATTCTGTGCCGCATACGCGCCTGTACACCTGCCCGCGCTGCCATGACAGTGGAGAACACCCGGTTAGCGATGATGACATCCAACGGCTGCAGATGACCCAGCGCAGCGAATCGTTGCATCGTTCACGCGCCCTCGCCCGGGTAATGGGGAACAGCCGGGAAAACCGCGAAAGCGTTGAGCAAGCGATCAACGTTTACCCGGCGCGGGCGCTTTACGTGCTTTTCACCCTCATCAATAAGCTGGAGGGGATGCATTTACCTCCGCAGCGGCGTGAACTGGCGGAAGCGGTGTTGCTCTCTTTGCTGGATGATGGCAACGCCATTTGGAGCTGGCCAGAAGAACGCGAGCGCCCCCGCCTGTTAAGCGTTCCGCCGCAATACCTCGAGAAGAACCTGTGGATGGCGATTGATAAAGCCATTGATGCCTGGAGCACGGCAGGATGTTCTGTTCCGCTAACCTATTGGCCGGACCTGCCTTCCACGGCTGGCGTTTGCCTTTTCCAGGGACGAATGCGCGACCTGGCGCAAGCGGCTGAGCCCGGTCAAGTGGATGGCATCCTATGCGTCTTTCCACGCCCCAGCCAGGCTTACTGGTCTTTGTGCAGCCTGTGGGCATCCTGGCTGTGGGGGCGCGAAAAAGCCGCGGGGTTCAGCCAGATACTCGAACGTCGGCGCTTTGACTGGCACTGGCATACCACCGCGCTACACGCGGCCCTGCTTCCTGCCGCGAACCTGTCAAAACCTGGAGTACCCATGTTTGGCTTGCTGCCCGAACCTGCCGCCGGGTTGGTCAGCTCGGTTATCGAAAGCGCTGCCATCGCCGGGTTTCAAGTCACCGGCGTGGCCGTGAAGAACACCTCAGAGCCCATCCAAATAAAATGGGAAACCGGTTCAAGACGGAGGGATTTTTCACCCGTAAACACACAGAGGATCGCCCGAGATTCCATCCGCGAGTTGCTGAGCGAAACAGGAGAACCCACCGCCTACATCAAGGTCCACACCGCAACCCTGTACGCATTAGCGCAAGAAAACGCCTTCCCACCCACCATTCAACAGCTGACTGCAGAAAAAGCTGCTGAGTACCAATCCACCCTCAATTCATTGCTGGCAGACACAGGCTTTTTGGTGCGCCTGGATGCCACCGCCCAGGACCCGGAGAGTGGATTATGGTGGCTGGCTGTCCCGGAAGGAACAGCCGTTCCTTTGGCAGACAGACTGGAAATCGAGATTGCCGGTTGGCTGCAAAAAGCCGGTCAGCTCACCCTGGCAGCGCTGCTTGAACGCGTTTACCAACAATTCCCTGGTTACCTTACTCCTCCAGATGAGCTGGTGCGTCAGTGCCTTGCGTCTTACGCGGTTTCAGACGCGGCCGGAGAGGTATGGACGCTGAAGGCTCACGACCAGGTTGACTGCCGGCTTGACGATATCGAGGAAATGCGTAAATTGCTTACCACGCTCTCTGACCGGTTTCACCTGCTGCAGGCGGACAACTCGGGCATTACCTGGCATCAAGGTGACCCCGCAGAGTTACCCGTCTACCGTTTTTTCATCTCATCTTCTGCGGTGATCGATCGTCATTCGCTTCTTCTTGTTGAACCGGCGCCCTGCCAGACCATTTATGTGCTGCCTGGTAGCCGCGCGGGTTTGTTGAAGTTCAAGAGCGAACGCGATCCTTATCTGCGTCAGCTCTTGGGTCCACGGATTCACTTCCTCAAGTTCCGCACCCTGCGCAGCATCGCCAGCCGCGCTGATCTGTCTTTGGAGCTATTCAAAGTGCTGGTCGATTCAGATCCGCTCAGCCTGGAAGAAACCACCCAACTTTCGATGTTCCGTTAAGAAAAAACGGCCCATCGGTCAATGGATCAGTGGATATTCAGCGAACCTGCTTGAAATTAATGAGAATCAGGTTTTTATCACAGGTCTCGTAGGTGTGAAAGATGACCCGGTTTGAAAGCGGCATCAATGCCTGGTCCACCAACTGCACAGCCAGCATCGCATTTGAACTGATCGGTTTGTCGCCCAAAATGAATTCGTAGCCCGATGCCCCATACCACGCCGCCGCCCCTCCAGAGAGCGTGGTCATATCAATTGTTCGGCCACCATACAGGCCGGTCAACTTCACTACCACCCCAACCATAGGTCTGCCTTGCAGGTCCACCACCCTCCCGGCCACACCTTGCCAGTCACATCCCTCGCCCGGGTGAAAGACCGTGTTGGCCATAGCCGCCGGTTCTCCCTCGATGGCGTATGGCAGGTTTTGGTTTACCGGCTCGTCGGTGAATAATGGCAAGGGGCTTGCCGTGGAAGTTGATTCCGCAGGGGTGGTGGCTGAAATGGGCGTGTAGGGCAACGGAGGTTCCTCTGTGGGCGGCACTGTCGGCGTCCAGGTGGGCGGCAGTCTCAGTGGGGTCGCGGTGCCAGGGAGCGCGGTCGCCAGAACAGGCATTGTGGGCGGGGGGAATGGGTTGAAAGCGACGTAAGGGTTGGAAAAAAGCACCAGGTAGAAACCAACCAAAAAGATGGTCAACATCAGTACCACAGCGGTGAGCAGGTTCCAGGTTATATCACGCCGACGTTGTTTGGCGCGGCGCTTAAAGCGGTTTTCGATTTCATTTTGGTCAGAAAAACGCATCGCGCAAAGCCTTCGCTAATCACGGAACGAGTATCTCAATGGTGCTGGCAGCCCTGGCGTTTTCAATCCAGGTTGCCAAAGCTTTTTCCTGTAAAATCAAACGGGCTTCTGTTGAAAGTGGATGTTCAGGCTCACGCTCAATAACATTGACAATATGGTAGCCGAGGTTGCTGGCAATAATTTCGCTGGTCTCCCCTGGCTGCATGGTGAAGACCACCTCCTCCACCTCTGCTTGTGTGAGTACACCGCGTGGGAACCAACCCAGGTCACCGCCAAGCACATCGTCCTGCTGCCGCGCCAGGGTTGAAAAGTCTATCCCCTTTTTTAATTGAGCCAAAGCCGCGATCGCATTTGCTTCATTTTTAAAGAATAACTGCCTGGCGTGAATCTGCTCGGCTGTTTCAGGCACATTATTGACGATAGTGTCCCGCTGCCAGGCAACCGCAATCGCCCTCTTGAGCGCCACCCTGAAGGTTTCATCTGTATACCCATTGGTACTTTGCCATTCCGCCAGTTTCTCTACCCCGCCCATGTCGGTCGCCAGTCTATCAATACGCGCTTGCACCTCTTCATCGGTAACGGTGAAGCCGCTCTTGCCAGCAGCCTGCGCCAGCAACAGTTCATCGGTGAAATTCCCCAACACGCGCTCTTTTTGTTCCTCGAGAGTCATTTCTTGTCCCAGTTCAGTCAGCGCGGCCTGCAGCCTGGAAAGCTCAGACTCGTATTCAGAAAGGAGAATGCCTTCACCGTTAACCTTAAGCGCCATCGGCAGCGAAGTTGGTGTGACGGTAGGTTCAACTGTGACAGCCGGTTCCTGGGTTGTGGCGGGGTGCACTTGGGTCAGGGTGGTTTGCCGGGCGCAACCTGAAAGGAGAATGAACCCTAACAGCAGCGCAATCTTCATGCCTGTTTTCATCGGGTAGATTATAACCGAATTCCCCATACAAAAAAAACTGGCAGACCTGAATGTCTGCCAGTTGCTTGCGTTACTTTTTTCTAGTAATCCATCGGGGGCGCGGGAGGCGCGGGAGGGGTTTTCTCAGGGATTTCAGTAATGAGGGCCTCGGTGGTGAGGATCATGGCTGCGATGGAAGCCGCGTTTTCGAGCGCGCCGCGGGTCACCTTGGCGGGATCACCCAGGCCACCTTTGATCATATCAATGTATTCCTCGCGGATGACATCGAACCCGACCTTATCGTTCTTCTTGGCCTTCTGTTCTGCGCGAACCTTCTCCAGCACCACTGCACCGTCCAAGCCCGCGTTTTCAATGATCTTACGCATGGGCATTTCGAGCGCTTTGTAAACAATCTTCGCGCCGATCTGTTCATCTTCGCTGTTGAGTTTAAGATCGTTCAGCACGCTCATGGCGTTGATCAGGGCAACGCCGCCGCCCGGGACGATACCTTCTTCAACAGCTGCGCGGGTTGCAGAAAGCGCGTCTTCAACGCGATGTTTCTTTTCTTTCAATTCAGTCTCGGTCGCAGCACCCACGCGGATGATCGCCACACCGCCGGAAAGTTTAGCCAGGCGTTCCTGCAGTTTTTCGCGGTCATAATCACTGGTGGTCTTGTCGATCTCCACGCGAATTTGCTCAATGCGCCCTTTGATCTGGGCTTCGTCGCCCTTGCCGCCAATGATGGTGGTGTTGTCTTTATCCGCCACGACCTTTTCGGCGCGGCCGAGATCAGGCAGCACAACCGTCTCGAGCTTGCGGCCGGTCTCTTCGGAGATTACCGTGGCGCCAGTCAGGAAGGCGATGTCCTGCAGCATAGCCTTGCGGCGGTCACCAAAACCGGGGGCTTTGACCGCCAGCACGTTGAGCATGCCGCGCAGTTTGTTCACCACCAGCAATGCCAGGGCTTCGCTATCCACATCTTCGGCAATGATCACCAGGTCGCGTTTGCCGGTCTGCACCAGTTTCTCCAGGATGGACACGAGGTCCTGGGCCGCGGAGATTTTCTTGTCGTAGATGAGGATGTAGGGTTCAGGGATCACAGATTCCATATGCTCGGGATCGGTGATGAAGTAAGGGGAAATATAACCGCGGTCGAACTGCATCCCCTCTACATATTCCTGTTCAAATTCAAGACCTTTGGATTCTTCAACAGTGATCACGCCGTCCTTGCCGACTTTGTCCATCACATCTGCGATTAATTCACCAATGGAGGAATCCTGCGCGGAGGTGGTAGCCACGTTGGCAATATCTTCGCGGGTGGAAATGGTAATGGCGTGTTTCTTGATCTCCTCTGAGACCTTCTTGGCAGCCACTTCGATACCACGTTTGAGCAGCATGGGGTTTCCACCAGCTGCCAGGGTTTTCAAACCTTCACTCACAATGGTGTGAGCCAACAGGGTTGAAGTGGTCGTTCCGTCGCCGGCGATGTCGTTGGTTTTTGTTGCGGCCTCTTTAATGAGCTGCGCGCCCATATTCTCATAGGGGTCTTCGAGTTCGATCTCTTTCGCCACGGTCACACCATCATGGGTGATGGTGGGGGCGCCAAATTTGCGGTCAATCGCCACATTGCGGCCCTTCGGACCAAGCGTGGTAACCACCGCTGTCGCGACGGTATCAATGCCGTTCTTCAATTTTCGGCGTGCTTCTTCAGCAAAGATGAGTTGTTTTGCTGCCATAAGTGCATTCTCCTTTTAAATTTTTGGTATTGTTTATTTTGTAACGATCGCAAGCAGGTCGCTTTCGCGCAGGATCAAGAGCTTCTTGTTATCAATCTTGACCTCAGTGCCACCATACTTCTGGAACAAAACGGTGTCGCCGGCTTTCACATCCATGGGGATATGAGCGCCTTTCTCATCCCGGTCGCCAGGACCAACTGAAAGAACAGTGCCCTTTTGCGGTTTTTCTTTGGCGGTATCAGGTAAAACAATACCACCCGCAGTGACTTCGTTTTCCTCTACGGGCTCAACGACGACACGGCTTCCCAACGGTTTTAGATTTAGTGACATGCTTTCCTCCTGATTAGGATTGGTTTATTCTTTTTTTTTTAGCACTCGTGTTGGAAGAGTGCTAAAAGCAGTTGAATAATAACCTCCTTTATTTTTCACGTCAAGAGATTAACTCAATTTCTAATAAAACTCTGATAGTCTCTAATGGTAACCATAAAAGCCGCAGATGGTTTCACCTTCTCGAACAATGCCCATGATGGTCTCATCGTTGGCGAATTTCGCCCTGATCTCATCGAAAACCGTCATCGCCTCATCGCAGTAGTGATTATTAGGTTGGTGCAAGCCCGCCAGCACCGAACCCAGATGGTAGTAATAAACCACGCTGTTATTGGTCAATTCAAGGCCATGGATGGGGATATCGGGGATTGACTCAGCAGCACATTCCAGCCCCCCGTTGCGCACCAGGCAAGATTCTGCCGCGCTGCAACCGCGCACCGCGCAACGCAGCGGTAAGATCGAACCCTCGTAATTACGCGATTTGTAATAAACTACACCCAGCTGACCGTACGCGGTGGGGTCATCAGGAGCAAATGCCACCGCGCGCAGCATGTTACGCGCCGCGGCGAAAAATTCGCCCTGCTGGACATATGTATTGGCAATGGAGATGAGCGGAATGGGATCCCTGACGCCTAACTGGTCGTTGATCGCCACAGCCTTGGCAAAAGCTTCCAACGCCAGCCCAAAATAGTAGTTCTGTTCGGTTGTGATTCCCGTCATGTTAGCTAGTTGGCGGTAATTCGCGCCCAATGACAAATACAGGAAGTTCAGGTTCGGAGTAATTTGGATGGCTTTCTTATACTCTTCGATCGCCTGAGTATAGTTCGCGCTGGCTTCCTGCACATTGCCGTTCACCCGGTGCACATCCATAAGGGTGTCATCCCGCTCCAGCGCCTGGGTGATGTACTGTTGCGCTTGTGAATACTTCAACTGATCAATCAATAATTCTGCGTAATAAGCCAGCGCCAACGCGTTGGTATTATCATATTGCAGCGCTTCTGTGGCGGCTTGTTCCCCTTTGACCAGGTACTCCTGCGAGGCTTCTCCTGCTGCCCCTGAAGAGCCGTACCAATCTAACGCAAAGGCTTTAACCGCGTACAGGTTACTGTTTTGCGGGCTGATTGCCAACCCTTCTTCAATGGTCGCCAGCGCCTCTTCCAGGCGCTCTCTTTTGCGCGCATCAACCGTGATTTGCGAAGTTGAGTAAACCTGGATGCGCGCCAGCTCGGCCCTCAGGTCGGCGTCTTCAGGGTCGATGGCAATGGCGTAGCGGTAAGCCTCGATCGCTTTCTCCAGGTTCCCCGCCTGAAAATGAGTTTCCCCTTCTTGCACGTAAGAATTCAGGCTACGGGTTGGCGTTGGTATGATTTGTAAGATGGGGGCGATGCGTCCATCACGCACTGCCTGAATCACAAACAGGCCCGCCAGTATCAACATCAGCAGGGTGAATATCCAAATTGGGTTGGATCTTTTTCTTGGATGGCCGAATAAAGCGCGTTTTCCGCTATAGTCGATCATAGTTGCGATTGCCCGTCATACCCAATGGTCAGGGCGCGGCTTCTACCGTTGGGGTTGTCACAGCAGGTGTGGCCGTTGCCGCGATATCAGATTTACCTTCACGGGCGAGGCGCTCGCAGATATTGACCATTTCTTCAGCATTGAAAACAGCGATGTCATCATTGCGCAGCCCCATCTGAACCGCCTGAGAAATTTCCAGCGCTTCGCCGCATTGCCCCACCCTCGCCAGGGCGAGCCCATAAGTGTAATAATACTGCGCCACCCGGCCATAATCCATTGGGATGCCCTCAACCGGAGCGCCATCGGAAGATACCCCGCCACGCACCGCGATTCGCAGCATATCGATCGCGTCAAGGTACTGCTTCGCGCTGCTGTAGATCAGTCCCAGGTTGCCATATAGTCGCGCATTCTGTGGCTCATCCATAATCGCCGCCTCGCCGTATTGAATAGCTTTCTGGTAATCGCCATTCAAAGCGTAAGTTCGAGCGATTAAAGATTCAGGGGTCGGATCCCTGGGGTTCAAAGCGTTTGCCCGGCCAAATTCAGTGATGGCATCGTCATATTCCTGGATGTTGAAATAATTGCGCCCCAGACCAAGGTGCAGATCAGCGATGTTCGGATTCAAAGCTACCGCCGCCTCAAATTCTGCCACGGCTTCTTTAAAATTCGAGGTGTATTCAAGCACCATTCCACGACCACGGTGTGTTTCCAGGGTGCCCGGCGCCAGTTCCTCCGCGCGGCGCGAGGCATTTATGGCATTGTCCAGGGTCTGCAGGTCTCCCTGTCCTGCCTGCAGCATATAGGTGTAAATCTCCGCCAGGTAGGCATACGCCGCGGCGTAATCAGGGTTCGCAGCAATAGCCTCTTGCAGGATGCCCGTGCCGCGCACATAGTCTCCCGTCAACCCAATCGCCCAGCCGCGCAGCGCCATCGCCTCGTCGTTGTTCGGGTTAAGCAATAAGGCATTTTCCGCATCGGTGACGGCTTCTTCATAATTTCCGGTATAAATGTTCAAGCGCGCCAGTGCAATGAAGTTATGCGGGTTGCGCGGGTCAGCTCTGACCGCGTCTTTATAAGCTACGATGGCCAGAGGGTATTTCCCTTCAGCCTCCAACCCTTTCGCGTCTGAGGTGATGGATTCGGGCGCGCGGGTAGGCGTGGGCGTAGGCAGAAAAAACTGCGGGATAGTAGGCACAATCATGCGGTCAAAGTAGATGGCCGCGGCGATCAATACGATCAACAGGATCACGCGGAATGGGTTCGACCTGCGTTTCTTTTTCTGCATGCTCCACTTGCTGCCCTTGATATACATGGAATTCATCTTACCAAGTGAAACCAGCAGCGTCAAGATGACCGGAAGCCCCCCCTCGCTGTTCTTTATAATCGCAATTAAGCTTCTTTGGTTACCTGGGCAGGGCTTCACTTCTCCTGTCCACTTGGCTCCCATACAGGGACAAATAGCAAGGTTACCTATCGGTCCGCTCACCATCGAGCTCATTTCTTTCATCCTGATGCGCCATTTTTCATAAAGAAAACGGCTTGCCTGTGTTCGCGCTTCTTTGCTAGAATGAAGCCATGCAATTCGATGTCTTTACTCTCTTTCCAGGGGTTCTGCGGCCTTACCTCGATTCAAGCATCCTGCAGCGCGCCCAACAAAATGACCTCATTAAAGTCGCGCTGCACAACATCCGCGACTGGACCTTTGACCGGCACCATGTGACCGATGATGCCCCCTATGGTGGCGGTGGTGGTATGGTGATGAAAGTGGAACCTATCTTCGCTGCTGTTGAGTCCGTCCTGGGAGCCCCACCATCTTGCCCGCTGCTCTACCTCTCTCCGCAGGGAAAACCTTTCACTACCGCCATCGCGCGCGAGCTGGCGCAACAACCTCGACTGGGGTTATTGTGCGGACGATACGAAGGGGTTGACGAGCGCGTGATTGAGCATCTGGTGACTGAACAGATCTCGATTGGGGATTATGTGCTCACCGGTGGCGAGCTGCCAGCGTTGGTGCTCATCGACGCGGTATCCCGCTTTATTCCCGGCGTGCTGGGTGACCCTGACGGAGCCGAGGAAGATAGTTTTGGCAATGGTCTCCTGGAGTACCCGCACTACACCCGCCCAGAAGAATTCCGTGGTTGGCGCGTACCAGAAGTGCTTATCTCTGGCAATCACGCCCTGGTCGCCAAATGGCGCCGAGAACAATCCCTGTTGCGCACCCAAAAGCACCGTCCAGACCTGTTAAATGGTGAATCCAAGGTTCAATCTACCACAAAAACAAAGGAGTAAGAGATGGAGAAAAAGAAGTTTCCATGGGGTCGTACGTTTCTGGTAGGGTTTGGTTTTTTTGGCATCAGCATTTTATGGCCAATCTTCAATCAATGGGTGCCGCTGATCCTGCAGGCGGGTAATCCCGGATTTAAAACCAACATCCCCAATTTTGTCGGTTTTGGCATTGGCCCAGCGCTCGCCATGTTCATCATGACCTGGGACAATATCGTCAACATCTTCGTACAGCCATGGGTGGGGAATCGCAGCGATCACACCTGGAATCGTTTCGGTCGGCGAAAACCGTGGATTCTACTGGGTTTACCCATCGCGCTCGTGGGCTTTATTTCAATTCCGTTGGCGCAATCAGTGCTGGCGGTGGCGGTGTTCATCATGGTCACCAATGTCGGCATGGCACTTTTCCGCTCTCCGGTTGTTTCATGGCTGGGCGACCTGTTCCTGCCAGAGCAGCGCAGCAAGGCGAACGGCGTCATCAACCTGATGGGCGGTGCCGCCGGTGTCCTATCGTACGTACTGGGAGGGCTGATCTTCAACGCCTTTGGCAGGATGGGTCCCTTCGTCGCCGGCGCGGTCGCCATGACCGTGGCGTTGGCCGCGGTGTTGATCTGGGTAAAAGAACCCAAAGAACGCCTGGGAAAGCACACCGAAGATGAGGACAGCAGCGGCGCGGTGAAGGGATTGGTGCCCAACCTTAAAGCGGTCTTCAGCAACCAGGATAAATCAGCGCTTTTCATTCTACTGGCCATCTTCTGCTGGTTCACCGGCTTTAACGCCATTGAAACGGGGTTGTCTTCCTTCGCGGTCTTCGATCTGGGCATTGCCCCTGGCAAGGCTTCGATCGTGGCTTCAATTGCCAATCTTTCTTTCCTGGCTTTCTGCATTCCTTCAGGAATTCTCGCTGGCAGGTTGGGTCGTAAGAGGACCATCCTCTATGGCGTGTTCGCGCTCACGCTCATCTTTCTCATCAGTTTCTTCCTGGTGAAAGGGCTCATCTCCTTCATTATCATCCTGGTGCTGGTAGGGTTCTTCTGGTCCTGGGTCAACGTCAACAGCCTCCCGCTGGTGTACGACCATGGAGATGAAAAACGCATTGGCGCGTATACCGGTCTTTATTATTTCTTCTCACAAACCGCAGCCGTGCTCGGACCAACCCTGGGCGGGCTGCTGGTTGAAAGAATACACTTCAACTACAAAGTGCTCTTTATCTTTGGCGCGGTCTTTCTGTTCCTGGCGTTCTTATCCATGCTGAAGGTAAAAGACCGCGCGCACGAAGAAAAAATGAAGCTGGATGCAGGTGTTGGCGCATCCTCCTCCACCAGCGAATAAACGGTGCCAGAATGAAAATACCTCCCCATCAGGAATTTTTCATGGCATTTTTCATGGCTGGGATAACTTGCATTGAAGGGCAAATATCGGTATACTCAATTAATAGACGGGGCAGTCCCCCGCACATCCAACAACCCTGCAGGAGGAGAAAAAATGTCTAAAAAAGTAATGCTCGTCATGTCAGTGCTTCTAATTGCCGTTTTTGTGTTGAGCGCGTGCGCGAAAACAGCCGGACCGGCAAAATTTAAAGCCTGCGAAGTCACCGATACCGGTGGCGTGGATGACAAATCCTTCAACGCGACCGCATGGAAGGGCGCGGTAGATGCCAAAGAAAAGCTGGATATTGAAGCCAAGTATTTGGAATCAAAAGAAATCGCTGATTTCGAGAAGAACATCAACGCCTTCATCGCTGAGAAATGCGACATCATCATCACCGTTGGTTTCCTACTGGGCGATGCCACCAAGGCAGCGGCTGAGGCCAATCCCAATCAGAAGTTCTCCATTGTTGATTTTGCCTATGATCCCGTAATCCCCAATGTCTTGGCCCAGGCTTTCCAGACTGATGAAGCCGCATTCCTGGCTGGTTACGCCGCGGCTGGTTTCACCAAGACCGGTAAGGTCGGCACCTTCGGTGGAATGCAGATTCCAACTGTGACCATCTTCATGGATGGCTTCGCGCGCGGCGTCCGCCACTACAATGAAGTGCACGGTACTTCAGTAGAGACCCTCGGCTGGGATGCAGACGCACAGACCGGGCTCTTCACCAATGACTTCAGCGACCAGCAGAAAGGCAGCGATATGGCTGTATCTCTGATGGATGAAGGCGCTGACATCATTATGCCGGTTGCCGGACCTGTTGGGCTGGGCGCCGCCGCAGCAGTGAAAGCCCGCGGTAACGCCTTGATCATCGGTGTTGATTCCGACTGGTTCCTAACCGCGCCTGACTACACTGACATCATCTTTACCTCCGTGATGAAATTGATGGACGTGACCACTTTAGACGCGATCAAAGCCGCCAAAGATGGCACTTTCAAGGGCGGTTCCATTGTCGGTACTCTGGCCAATGGTGGTGTAGGTATCGCACCGTTCCATAACTTCGACGGTCAGGTTTCCGCTGAGCTGAAAGCCGAACTCGAAGGGATTAAAGCTGGCATCCTCTCCGGCGAAATCCAGATGAACCCCGCCTTCAAGCAGTAATTCGCGTACATGTGAGAAAAAGCTGGAGTTTTACGCTCCAGCTTTTTTTAATTTCTGAGTTTGAGACGCCTGTGATACAATAATCAAAATCCCCTCTGAACAAGTGGTGCATACATGGCTCCGATTCTTCAACTCAAAGGAATTACAAAACAGTTTCCCGGCGTTCTGGCAAATGACCACATCGACCTCACCTTGAATCAGGGCGAGATATTGGCGTTGCTGGGCGAAAACGGCGCGGGTAAAACCACCTTGATGAACATTCTCTACGGGTTGTATCAGCCAGATGAAGGCGAGATTTTGGTGAATGGCGAAAAGATAACCATTCATTCACCAACTGATGCCATCAATGCTGGTATCGGTATGGTTCACCAGCACTTTATGCTCATACCGGTGTTTACTGTAACTGAAAACGTGATGTTGGGTTCTGAGCCAGTGAAAGCCGGTGATTTCCTTGACCGGCCCAAGACAGCCGCGAAGATTATGGAAATCTCCAGTCAATACAAACTGGAGGTTGACCCCAATGATTATGTCAAAGACCTGCCTGTCGGCGTGCAGCAGCGCGTAGAAATCATTAAGCTCTTGTACCGCGAAGCCAATATCCTCATCTTTGACGAGCCCACCGCTGTACTGACCCCACAGGAAGCGGATGACCTCTTCGTCATCATGCGTTCCTTAGTAAAACAGGGCAAGTCCATCATCTTTATCACCCATAAATTACGCGAAGTTTTAGATGTGGCAGACCGTATCATGGTCATCCGTCGCGGCGCGGTGGTAGGAGAGGCGGATCCCAAACAAGCGAACCGCAACAAACTGGCAGAAATGATGGTTGGGCGCGAAGTCAACCTGGTGGTGGAAAAAGATATCAAAAAACCCGGTGATGTGATTCTTTCAATAAAAGACCTGGTGGTGACTGACCAGTTCAAACAGGTGATGGTGGATAAAGTATCCTTTGAGGTTCACGCCGGTCAGATCCTGGGCATCGCCGGGGTGCAGGGGAATGGTCAGACCGAGCTTGTAGAAGCCATCACCGGACTGAGAAAATCAGTATCCGGCGAGATTAAGTTTAAAGGACAGAGCATTCTGAATGAACCTCCGAGAAAAATCACCGAACTGGGCTCTGCCCATGTGCCTGAAGACCGCCAGGCTGATGGATTGGTGCTGCCTTTCCCTGTAGCGGAGAACCTGGTGCTGTGCACCTATTACAAAGAACCTTTTTCGCGCGGCGTAGTGCTGCAATATGAAAAAATTCTTGAAAATTCCGAAAAGCTGGTGCAAGACTTCGACATCCGCACCCCCAGCTCTTTAACTACTGTTGGCAGTCTTTCGGGGGGAAACCAGCAAAAAGTGATCATCGCTCGTGAGCTATCGCGCCCCATCGAATTGCTGGTCGCGTCTCAACCAACCCGTGGTCTGGACGTGGGTTCCATTGAATACATCCATAAGCGCATCGTACAGAAAAGAGATGAAGGCTGCGCGGTTCTGCTGGTTTCACCTGAACTCGATGAAGTGATTGAACTTTCGGACCGCATCGCGGTGATGTACCGTGGCAAGATTATCGCCCTCCTTGAAGCCGAGGAAGTAGCCAAAGAAACTTTAGGGTTGTTGATGGCCGGTATCGTCCCTGACAAAATTGAAAAACCGCAGGGGCAGAGGGTTGTAGAAACCACTTTTTAACGAGGTGCATCCTTGGGTAAAAAAGACTTAGAGAAACAAGATATCGGCAAGACCATTCTGGAAGAACTGACAGGTGGAGAACCAAAAGAAAAGCGCCAGAAGCGCGGTATCTGGAAGATACTGCAGATCCCTGCGCTGGCTATCCTGACTGGATTGATCATTGGCGCGGTTCTCATCATGGCGACCAGCTTCGATGTCTATGACGCGTTCAAAGTCAGCCTGTGGAAAGGCCTGGGTACCGCGTTCGCAGAGGTGGGAGAAGCTTACCTCGCGCTCATCACCGGTTCACTGGGAAATCCGGTGGAGATTGTCCAAGCCCTCCTCTACGGCGACGCGCTGGATTTCAGAAACGCCATCAATCCGATTCTTGAAAGCCTGGTTCAGAGCACGCCTTACATCTTCGCCGGACTGGCCTGCGCCTTAGGGTTCAGAGCCGGCCTGTTCAATATTGGCGTTGAAGGGCAGTTGTTCATCGGTGCTGCCGCGGCTACCTTTGTGGGTTACTCGCTCACCGGTCTACCGCCTTACATCCATATGCCGCTGGCTTTCCTGGCTGGGGCATTGGGCGGCGCTCTCTGGGGGATGGTACCCGGGTTGCTCAAAGCCACCACCGGCGGTCACGAAGTCATCAACTGTATTATGATGAACTATATCGCCTATCGGTTCACCACCTTCCTGCTCACTGGCCCCATGTCTCGCCCGGGCACCGGTGGTATGCCCGTAAGCCCGATAATCGAGAAATCCGCCCAGATTCCCCAGTTCTTCAAGACGCCTATCCGTTTCCACCTGGGGTTCTTCATTGCGCTGGCATTCGCCGCGCTGGTTTGGTGGGTGTTGTTTAAAACAACCTTGGGATTGAACCTGCGCACGGTGGGCACCAATCCGCGCGCCGCCAAGTACGCGGGGATGAACATTATCGCCACCACCATTATCGGTATGGCTGCCTCCGGTGCGCTCGCCGGTATGGCAGGCGCCAATGAAGTTTTGGCGGTGAACCGCAGCATGGCTATCGGTCTCTCGGCTGGTTATGGTTTTGACAGCATCGCCCTGGCGCTGCTTGGCAACAGTCACCCGGTTGGTGTCATCTTCGCTGCCCTTTTATTTGGCGTGCTTAAGAATGGCGCCACCAAGATGATGGTGGTCTCCACTATTCCCATTGATATCGTCACCATCCTGCAGGCAGTCATCCTTATTTTCGTCGCCGCTCCTGCGATCATTCGGTCAGTCTATCGGCTTAAACAACCAAAAGTGGAGGCCGCTGCCATCATGCTCAGCGGTTGGGGAGGAGTTAAATAATGGCAGCCACATCAACTTCCATCCAACGTGTCCGCATTTCTGATATCTCCCCTGCCCGTAAGATCAGCACCGGTGTTGTCGAAGTTTTAGTTGCCTTGTTTATCTTTGCCGTCTTTGCCAGAACCGTCTCTGCGGGCAGCATCACCACTTTTGTCATGACCCCGGGCGGGATCACCACTGGTCAGATGGGCAACTGGGTAATTCCCAGCCAACTTACGCTGTACCTGCTCGCTGCGCTCAGCCTGGTGATCGGACTTTTTCAGTTGATACGCGGGTTCGGGAAAATCACCAATCTCATGGTTGGATTGGTGTTCTTGTTCTTCATTTTCAGTTTCCTCACCTGGCAAGCGGCTGATAAATCCTTAAACCTCGCTGGTATGCTTTCCAGCGCAGTACAGCTGGCTGTGCCTATCACCATGGGTTCCTTCTCCGGTATCTTATGCGAGCGCTCAGGCGTGGTCAACATCGCCATTGAGGGCATGATGCTAATGTCTGCCATGGTAGGAGCCTTGATGGGCAGCCTCACGCATAGCGCATGGCTCGGTTTATTCTTCGGCGTTCTTTCTGCGGTTTTACTGGCAGCCCTGCACGCGGTCCTGTCGATCAAGTATAAGATTGACCAGATCATTTCTGGCACGGTGATTAATATGTTCTCCGCGGGTATGACCGCTTTTCTTTCTCAAAAGTTCCTGCAAACCAGGCAAGAGCTGAACAACCCTGCCATGTTCACCCGAATTGAAATCCCCGGTCTGGCGGAAATCCCATTAATTGGTCCGATTCTGTTTAACACGAACTTTTTTGTCTACCTGATGTTCGCACTGCTTATTATTCTACAGGTGGCGCTCTTCTCCACTCGCTGGGGGTTGCGCGTGCGCAGTGTGGGCGAGCATCCCAAGGCAGCCGATACACTGGGCATCAACGTTATCAGAACCCGCTACATGTCGGTATTGTTGGGCGGGATGGTGGCTGGGATGGCTGGGGCGTTTTTCACCCTGGGGTCTGTTGGGCGTTTCGAGGAAGGCATGACCGCGGGGAAAGGCTTTATCGGCTTGGCCGCCATGATCTTTGGTAACTACACCCCCATCGGTGCGCTTGGAGCGGGCATCCTTTTTGGCTTTGCCGATTCTTTGGGCTCAAAGCTGTCTTTGCTGGGCAGCGCCATCCCCTCTACATTGATGTCCACCGCGCCTTATGTGATCACCATGATCGTCCTCGCCGGGTTTGTCGGCAAGGGGCACGTTCCCGCGGCGGATGGAGTGCCGTACACCAAAGAATAAGCTTGACAAATCAAAAACCTGCACCGGTCTTCCATCGTATATGGTAAGGAAGACCGGTTTTGTTATAATCACAACAATAAACAGAAAGGAACATGATGCCCAACATTATCGTTGACCGCATTTCTAAGACTTTCGGCAACCTCCAGGCGGTAAAAAACGTCTCCTTCGAAGTCAACCCTGGCGAAATCTTTGGTCTGCTCGGACCAAACGGCGCAGGTAAGACCACCTCCATCCGTATCATGCTGGATATTTTTAAAGCGGACTCCGGAACAGTGAGCATACTGGGCGGTGCCATGACTGAAGAAAAGAAAAATCGTATCGGTTATCTGCCTGAAGAACGCGGGCTTTACCAGGATATTCAACTGGAACGCTGTCTTGTTTATCTCGCCACTCTGAAAGGGCTCGAAGAAAGCGAGGCCCGGGGGCGCATCAATGACTATCTGGAAAAGTTCGACCTGGCTGATGCGCGGAAGAAGAAGGTTAAAGAGCTCAGCAAGGGTATGCAGCAAAAAGCCCAGTTGATCACCACGCTGGTGCACAAACCTGAAGTAGTGATCATCGATGAACCCTTCAGCGCGCTCGACCCGGTGAACACGCAGATGGTGAAAGACCTGCTCAAAGAAGAACGTCACCGCGGCACGACCATCGTCATGTGCACCCACCAGATGCATCAGGTGGAAGAACTGGCGGACCGAATCGCGCTGATCAATGCGGGAGAAACTGTCTTATATGGCGGGTTGACGGAAATTCGCCGCCGGTTCGCTTCTGATGGCGTGCTCGTTCGCGCGGTAAACTCGCTGCCGTCTGCCATCCCCGGTGTGCAGGAGATCCGCCCGCACAACAGCAGCACTTTGTTAAAACTCGAGAATGGAAAAACCCCGCAGGAGGTATTGAACACCCTCATCCACCAGGGGATCATCCTCGAGCATTTTGAAATTGCTCTGCCGTCACTGGATGAAATATTTATCCAGGTGGTCAACCACGAAAGCGAATGAAAATGAACAAAACCTGGCTGGTGTTTCGCAATGAATACGCCACGCATGTAAAGAAAAAAGGGTTCATTTTCGGTATCCTCAGCATGCCGTTGTTTGTGGTGCTGATGGTTCTGGTGGGCTTTGTTTCAGTCTGGCTGGAACATAACCCGGCTCCTGTTGGCTTCATTGATCTAAACCATGTCATGGGCAACGTCCAGCAGGTGCCGCTGAAGAAAAAGCAACCATTCCCGCCCGTTCATTCGCTTCCCTTTGAAGATGAATCCAGCGCCGAGCAAGCGCTGCGCGATGGTTCGATTCAGGCTTACTTCCTTCTTACTGACAATTACTTTAACAGTGGTGAAGTAATCATGGTCACCACCGAGAAAACCGGGGCTAACGCTGAGCATGACTTCGGCGACTTCCTGGTGCATAACCTGGTTAAAGATCAGCCGCCGGTACTCGCTGAACGTTTACGCGAAGGACCCAACCTCATCATCCGTTCGCTGGACGGCGCGCGGGAAATGGCCGCCGATGATTGGGTTTCCATCCTCATGCCCATACTGGCAGGGGTTCTCTTTGTTATCGCGGTCAACATCAGCGGTAATTACCTGCTGCAGGCAGTGGTGGCGGAAAAAGAAAACCGCACCATGGAGATCATCGTGACCTCCATATCGCCGGGTCAACTTATGGCAGGTAAAGTGCTGGGCAATCTGCTGGTTGGCCTGACCCAGCTGTTCACCTGGTTCATTTTCGCCATTATCGCGCTGAAGTTATTGCCCACTGTGTTCCCGGTAAAATTCACGCCACGGGTGGATCCTGCAGGCATACTGCTCATCGCTGCCACATTTTTACCGGCTTTCGTGATGGTTGCAGCATTCATGGGAGCGATAGGCGCGACAGCGACGGATCCCCGCGAAGCGCAACAAATAACCGGTTGGTTCACCATTCCCATCGTTATCCCGTTATGGTTCACGAACGTTTTTATGTTCAACCCCAACGGCGCGCTTTCGGTTGCAATGAGCCTTTTCCCGGTAACAGCGCCAATCGCGCTGCCTTTCCGCGCGGCGTTCACCACCGTACCTCAATGGCAAATAATCTTATCTATCACCCTGCTGTGCCTGCTGGCCGCCTTTGCGCTCTGGCTTTCCGGGAGAATCTTCCGCCTGGGAATGCTGCGTTATGGAAAACGCGTACGCCTGCGCGAAGCCTTCTCCAAGAGCGGAAGTAAACCATGAAAAAGACCCTTCTGATATTAAAGAACGAACTCATCACTGCTCTTACCCGCAAATCCTTCCTGATCACTTTGGTTTTATTGCCCCTTACCAGTTTTATCATTTTGCTGGTGATATCAGGTCTGCAGAAATCTGGGCAGGACACCAGCGCAATGCTGGAAAATTTGTTTGTTCCCGCGTCGCTGTCTTCAGCTGAAGGTTTCGTGGATAATAGCGGGCTGATGAAAGAGATACCGGATGAGATTGCCAATGCGCTTATCCGCTACAACACGGAAGAAGACGCGCGGGCTGCGCTCAACGCGGGACTCATCAGCGCTTATTTCATCGTTCCCGATGATTACCTGGAGAAAGGTGATGTTTTCTATATCCGTCCGGATTTTAACCCGATGGGAAGCACGCAGCAGTCTTCCTCGATTAAGTCCCTCATCGCCTTCAACCTCAGCGGCGGTAATCCTGCCCTGGCTTACAGGCTGCAGGACCCCATCAACGCTATCGAAGTGAGCCTTTCTAACCAGGAACAACGAGATAGTGACCACTGGCTCACATTCTTTTTACCGTACATCATCACCTTTCTTTTTTATATCGTCATTCTCACCTCTTCCTCGCTGCTGTTAAACAGTATCAGCACTGAAAAACAAAACCGGGTAATGGAAATCTTGTTGACCTCACTCACCCCCAGCCAGGTACTCACCGGCAAGATCATCGCCCTGGGGTTGACAGGGTTGCTGCAAACGGTGGTGTGGCTGGGCGCGGGGCTGCTGATGCTGCGTTACTCTGGTCGCGCTTTTGCGCTCAGCGCAGCGTTTCAGCTGCCATTGTCGATAATGGCCTGGGGCGTGCTGTTTTTCATTTTCGGGTACGCGGTTTTTGCCAGTCTCATGGCGGGTATCGGCGCGCTTGTTCCCAACTTGCGCGAGGGATCACAATTAACCACCGTGGTCATCCTGCCAATGATCATCCCACTCGTGTTCATCAGCGCGCTGATTAACACCCCAAACAGCCCGCTCTCCGTATTTCTCAGCATGTTCCCGCTCACTGCTCCTGTAAGCATGATGACCCGGCTTTCCGCCACGCAGGTGCCGTTCTGGCAGGCGAGCCTGGCCCTGTTATTACTAGCGCTTACCGCTGTGTTCCTGGTGCGTGCCAGTGCTTCGCTTTTTAAGGCTCAAAACCTCTTGACCGGTCAAACCTTTACTGTAGCAGGGTTTCTCAAAGCCCTGGCAGGGAAGTAATTCACACCATCCTTCATCGTCTTCATCACGCCTTTTTGAAGGAGGTTTGCGTGCAACGCAAAAAACTGGTCATTATCCTGGTCCTTGGCTTCCTGATGGCAGCCGTTGCCGAAACCTTGCTCTTGGTTTCTATGATCAACACCCGCAACAAAACAAGCGCGGACCGCAGTGGGCAACCACAACAGCTCGATGCCACAATCCCTTCCTCGACAGAACCTGCGCTTGGCGTTCCAGACGGGATTGGACCTGCCTTAGTGGAAGTTTATACAAAACAAAACGCCCTGGCAGCCATTTCTACTGAACGCATGTTCGCGCGCCTCACAGAACTTACCCGCATCCAGCCGCATTCAGGCTGGCGCGGCGCGGGTACCACCGGGGAAAAAGAAGCCTTCGACTACCTGGAATCCAGGCTTACGGAATTGGAATGGCTCACGAGCCTGGGAATGTCATCCGAAAGAGAGCGGTTCAACATCTTCCTGGGGACCGAAGTTCATCAATCCTCTCTTTTCTTGACTTTGGGAGCGCATACCTATGAGGTTCCCGCTGACGCAACCCGCGGCAGCCGCGACAACCCCGCTGCAGCCTTGCGCATGGACTCTGATGGCTTTTTTAATCCACCTTATGAAGACCCTGTTGAAGTCACGGGTTTCCCGCTGCTTATTCCAGATGCCGCCACGCTGAACAGCCTGGAAAAAACGAGTTATCAAAACAAGGTCTTCCTGGTTGATTACGCGCTGGTCGATACAGAGAACCCCCAGGCGCTGAGCAACGCCCTCTCTCTGCTGAGATTGAACCCCGCTGCCATTGTGTTGATCACCAGGTTCTCCAACACTGGTGGGCAAACACACGGAACCTTCGCCGGGGATGGTGGCGGCGTGCTGCAGCGCGTGGAGGGCCCGGACGCCCTTCCTCTCCTGTTTATTGAGTTCGAAAACCTCTTCCCGTTGGGAATCCATGATTGGGATGAAATGAACGCAATCTCTCAGGCGCGCGTCATTTGGGATACAGATGTGCTCAACCCCGCTCCATCCGGTAATCTTGTGGTGCGCATCCCCGGTAAATATGCAGATAAGCCGATCCTGCTTTCAGCCCATATCGACAGCCCAAATTCCCCCGGCGCCCTGGACAATGGCAGCGGCTCGGTCATTCTGCTTGAAATTCTCACTGTGCTCAACGACTTGAAGATCCAACCTGAGAACGACCTGTTTTTCGCCTGGTTCGGCAGCGAAGAAGCAGGGTTGTACGGGTCTACCTCCTTCACCACTACGCATTCTGACCTGCTTGGCAAACTGCAGGCGAACATCCAGATTGATTGCCTGACGCGCCCGCTCGATGGACTGCCCGCCAGCATTATGCCCATGTACAGCCACATCAGCACCTCCGACCTGAACACCGATCCCTTCAAAACCTTTATGGATGAAACAGGCGCAGAGCTTGGATTGGAGCTGAAATCCATTTTTTACGAATTCGCTTCAGATAACGGCAGCCTCAGCGCCTTCAACATTCCCAATACCAATCTTATTTATCAGTCCATGGAAATGGAGAACTACCCCGGTGGGGTTTGGGTCTCAGGTCATCTGCACGACCCTTACGATACGGTGGAGCTGGCGCGGGATATGGAAGCCGAGCTGCGGGATATGGCCAGGTTGGCGTTGGCTGCCGCGCTTAGCGGGAACGCGCAGATCGATTTTGTGCAGCACGACCCGCAGAAACAGGCGGTTTTTCTTGCCAATCACACAGAAGCCCCGCATATGACGCCCAGCGGGTTATCAAGATTCAGCAAGTCCTTAATCCGCGCCGGGTATGGCATCACCGTCATCCCCTATGGCGAACCGTTGACCACACAGCATATCAGCGGGGCAGACCTGGTGGTGGCGCTTCCAGCTTACGATTACCCGCTCACCGATGCGTACCCTGCGGCGTATGATACGGGTTGGACAGCTGTCGAAGCAGCGATTCTCAATGAATATGTGGAGCAGGGCGGTAAGTTGCTGGTTGTCAACAGCGCGAACCGCCTGAAGCTCTTCAACCGGATTGCCGAGCCGAATGAAGATTGGTCCGACCTGAACGTCCTGACCAACCAGTGGGGAGTGAACTTCACCACGGCTGGGGTGGATGAAGCCACGGCAGCCGTCACAGCGGATGGCTGGCTTCAGCAGGTATCGATGGTCAATCTCAACCCGCAAAGCGCAGTGACCTTTGCAGTCACTTCAGGCGAGGTTCTGGCAGGCAGCCGCAGCCGGGCGCACATAGCCAAGCTCAAGGTGGGGACCGGTACAGTGCTCATCTTCAGTGACCTGAGCATGCTGGGTGATTATGGAGACGGGTTGTTCAACCCGAAATTAGTACAAGCGCTGGCTGACTGGGAATGATCGCCCTATTGAAATCAGCGCTTACCCTTTTATAGAACCCAGTGGCGTGAGCGTGACCGTGATGCTTACCAGGTCTTGCTGCAGGCGCATCACTTCGTCGATGTCCTTATAAGCCCCTGGGGCTTCATCTAACGAGTTCCGCGTTCGCAGGTCGTGCGCCACGCCTTCCATTTTCTTTTGTTCCTCTGCCAGGTCAAGCGAACGCTGCGCCTGCTTGCGCCCCATACGCCGGCCGGCACCGTGCGCGCAAGACTCAAAGCTCTCCGGGTTTCCCAGTCCTTTGACAATGTAACTGTTGGAACCCATTGACCCGGGGATAATCCCCGGTAAATTGAGAGAAGCTTTGGTTGCCCCTTTGCGGTGCACCATCACTTCACGACCGTAGTGCCGTTCAAGAGCAGCGTAATTGTGATGGATATTGATTTCTTCCAGCCGGTTCGCGGCTGTCTCATCAGCGAGGATTTGCATTACCTGTTCCATCATTCGTGCGCGGTTGGCTCGGGCGAATTCGCAGCAGTAGTTCATGGCTGTAAAATAATCCATCCCTTCGCGCGTATCCAAAGGCAAAAATGCCAAATCCCGGTCAGGCAGGCTGTAACCCATCCGGGTACACAACGCCCGGGCTGTGTGGTGGTAGGCGGTCGCCGTCTTAAGACCGAAATTACGACTGCCGGAATGGATCATCACCCAAATATTTCCATCGCTGCCCTGCTGTATCTCAATGAAATGATTACCGCTGCCCAGTGTGCCCAGCTGCCTGCGCGCGCTATCGAGCTCTTGCTGGATGATGGGGATATCCGGCGCGCGATCAAACCCCGTCCAGGGTTGCGCGGTCTTATGGTGCTCAAACCCCAGCGGTACGTCCTGCTTAATGCGGTTTCGAATTTGCTGGAGAGCAGCTTTTTCCAGCGTATGGAGGCTGGTGCGCGCTGCCAGCATCCCGCAGCCGATATCCACCCCTACCGCGTTGGGCACAATCATCCCATCCGCAGCCAACACGCCGCCGATGGGCATCCCGTAACCTTCGTGGCAGTCAGGCATGATCGCGATCCACTTGTAGGCAAACGGCAGATTAGCGAGGTTGCGCGCCTGCGCCAACGCTCCTTCGTCAATCACATCGATCCAGAGCTTGATAGGCAGTCTTTCAGTAAGGATAAGCCTGGGCATGAAAACACCTCTCTCCCATTGTAACAAAAACGGCGAGGAACAAAGTGAATAAGGTATAATGAGGGTGAAGCCCCCGTAGCTCAATTGGACAGAGTGCCTGACTTCGAATCAGTAGGTTGCGCGTTCGAGCCGCGCCGGGGGCGCCAGATGTACTAGGAAACAAATCATGCACCGCCACATATGCCGATCGAAACCCGAAAATTTTTCGGGTTTTTGATTTAAGGTGCATTAAGGTGCAATTCATTTCAGTCCTTCTTTTGGACTTTTGTCATGACTTGTGGAATTTCAACCAGGATTGGCGTTACCAGTTTATCCATAACTATAGCGGCTTCCCCCTGCATGTCATGGAACACATGAGCGTAAATATCCAAAGTAACGCTTGGCTTGGAGTGACCCAACATGCTGGATACGATAATGGCTGGTACTTTGTTGTTCAACAAAAGCGATGCTGCAGTGTGCCTTAGATCGTGGAAACGCATTTTCGGTAAACCGGCTAGCTCCAGGACGCGATTGAAATCTATACGCACGTTGCTTGCGTCTCCCGGTGTTCCCACTGAACTGGAGAAAACCAGATCCATATCATGCCATCTATCCCCTGCCCGTTCTCTTTGCATCGCTTGATATTCTTTGTGGTGCCGTAACACATCCAGTGAACCTTCACCTAATTTGATGGTTCTTCTTCCAGCATTGGTCTTGGGCTCAGTAAAAGTACATCCTTGTCCCGGTACATATTGTTTCTGTCGCTGCACGTGTACCACACCAGCATTCCATTGAATATCCGACCATTTCAACCCAAAGAGTTCCCCCATACGCATCCCGGTGGTAATTGCCAAGTGGAAGAACGCATAGTTCGGGCTGTTCTGAGCGGCAACAAGAAATTGACCGACCTGGTATGAATCTAAAACTGTCATTTCTTCATGGGAATATCGCGGTAATGTGGCTCCATGAGTAGGATTGAAAATCACCAAACCGTATCGGACTGCCTTGTCAAGGGAGGAGTGCAAGATGTTATGAATTACCCTAATCGTCCTAGGTCCCAAACCTTTTTGCAGCAGTCCTGAATAGAACTGCTCGATCTGGATCAAGCGCAAATCCTTGAGTTTTTTATCACCCATTTCAGGCAGGATATGGTTATTGATGATAGCCGCATATTGATGTGCAGTTTTGGGTCTCAAGGAAAGCCGGCGATTTTCCAGCCAACCAGGGAGATAATCCTTCAAGGTGGTAGTGCTTCCTTTGAAGTCATACCCCTTATCCAGCTCGGATTGCATTGTTCTGATCCATTCCAACGCTTCAGCTTTGGTTTCAGTGTTCTTACTAATGCGCTGCCCTTGATGATAAATCTGTGCGCGCCATTTCTTGTTGGGTCGCTGAAAGATTGACCCTTCGTTTCTTCCTCGGTGATTTTTAACCATTTTCTTGACTCCTTTTTACAAAATCAAGAAAAGGCGACCTTGTTTCTTTTTTCGGCTGCTCTATCCAGTTGTTAAGGTGCAAATGGTGCAATTGATAATCATTATATCGAAATCCGATCATGATGTTAATCCTGATGATCACTAATCGACGAAGAGGAAGAAAGGCAAATTCCATTGGATCAATTGTCTGCCGGCTTATGCTTGTTGATGAATTCCTGCAAATCTCTCTCTGAAACGCGGACCGATTTCCCAAATTTGACGACTTTGATATCCCCGCGCTGCATCATGCGATAGGCAAGCGCCCGGCTGATGTTGAGGATCTGGGCTACTTCATGCCCTTTAAGCAAACGATTCTTTGATTCTGTTTCCATTTTCAATACTCCTTTTGATATTTTTGGATAGATAAACACAGACCAGCCAAACCATCCCTTAAGGGATTGGTTGGTCTGGTCTATCGTTAATGTATAGGTAAGACTTATAGGAACCTCGTTTCCCAATTTGTATTCTTGGATCCCGCAACAATTGCGCAAAGGCACGACCAACAGTTCTGGCTCCATCTGGCAGGTTTAGGGTTTGAATCAGATCTTGTTTCATGAATTCTTGGTTTGGATTTGATTGAAGGTAATCAACCAAATCTTGAAAAATACGTTCCTGCTGACCAATTTCCTTTAGTATTTGCGTATTCTCCGTGTCGGAAAACTTCAATGTAATCTTTTGATCCTCTGAGACGAGTTGAAACCTCAAGGGCTTTGGCGGTTCAGCTTCACGCATTTTCTGAGGTTGGATCAATCGCATGGAGTTGGCTGCGGATGAATTTTCATAATTCACAATAATGGCAGTATCCACAGAACCAAGGATGTCCGTGGACCCTCGGACGCGGTATGAAAAGTCGTTGCTGATACCTTTGTTGAGATGATGAATAAGAATAAAGGTTGTACCCAATTGATTGGCGATCTCCCGCATTGAGTTCATCAAAGGGGACATCTCGGCGACCGAGTTCTCGTCTGCGCCGGGAGCGAATTTCGCCATGACATCAAAAATGACCACAGACACTCCCTGGCTTGAAATCCGTTGTTTGAGCGCTAGGACTTCATGCGGTTCTCGCAGACTGAGGGGAGAGAAATCAAAGGTGAGGTTGGCTGGAGGTCGGATCCCACGCGCATTGCAAAGCTTAAGCACGCGTGATCGCATTCCGCGGAAACTGCCATCCAGAAAGTGATAGGTTACTTTTCCGAGCGGCACTGGTTGATCATTCCAGGCGAAACCGGTTGAGGCAATCCCAATGGCCAGGTCCAGGGCAAGAAAACTCTTTCCGGCTGCCGGCATGCCGGCAATCAGATTGATTCCGCCAGCCATGATCCAATCCTTGAGAATCCAGGTTAGTTCCCCTACTTCTGAGGAACAGAGCTGTTCCGCAGAGTAAACCAGGCGTTCGGAGTTACCTGGCAAAATCGAATAACCGGTGACCAGGTTTCCCACATCCTCATGAAGATCCAAAAAGGGTTTTTCGCTGTAAGCATTTTGCACAACCTTCATGGATAGCTCAGCAACCCGTCTTTTATTGGATTTGTCCTTAATAATTCGAGCATATGACTCAGCGTGGAGGGCTGTCGGTGTGTCCTGGATCATTTGAATGAGATAAGCATCTTCCCCAACCTCTTCAAACCAACCTTTGGAATTCAATCCATCAATCAAGGTTAGGTAATCGATGTGCATCCCCTCTTCGATTAAATTACACATTACCTCCCAAATATGACGATGCCTTAGGAGATAGAAATCTTCAGGTTTGATGAATGAAGAGAAATCATTGAAGATCTCCGGCGCAAGAAGAACAGAACCGAGGAAGGCTCGTTCTGCTTCTTTATTGTTAGGTAATTCTGGATCCGACATCAGTAGACTCCTATTGTTTATTGGAGTCGCTGATTTAAAAACGACCTGAAATGGATTTTCCATTCCAAGGTCGCTCTGACGATTTGATTTATGCCCTACGATATCAGCGACGATTTATTGCTTATTCGATCACATAGACCCATTGTACAAATTTAATCTCGCTTATCCTAGGGGGACACGAGAAATTTCAAAACTAATATCCAACTATTTCCTAACGCACAATTAATATAGGAATGATTTAGGCAAATTTCTCAAGACCATATATAATAAATTCAGCTAGGTATTGGCATAGGTGGAATTACATTGATGATCAGCTCATATCACGCAAAATATTATGCATTCGAACTAACACGCCAGGGTGGAGAAGGTGTTGATCGCCTATCCCGCTCTCTTTTTGACGCTTGTGTAGATCTAAATCCGCACCAAATTGAAGCTGCTTTATTTGCTGTTCGATCTCCAGTTTCTAAAGGCGTATTATTAGCTGATGAAGTCGGTTTAGGGAAAACCATTGAAGCTGGTCTGGTTTTATGTGAATATTGGGCTGAGCGTAAACGGAAACTGCTAGTCATTTGTCCTGCATCCATTCGGAAACAATGGGCTTTAGAATTGGGAGAGAAATTTAACCTTCCCACCGAAATCCTGGATGCCAAGTCCTATGAAGAATCCAAAGCTGCCGGTAACCCAATGCCATTCGATTCAAAAGCTCTCGTGATCACATCAATGAATTATGCCAGCAAGTGCGCGGAGGAAATTCGAGCTATCCCCTGGGATTTGGTCGTCATCGATGAAGCCCATAAACTTCGCAATGCCTACCGACAAAGCAACAAGATGGGACAGCGCATTCGTTGGGCAGTGGAAGATCATCGCAAGGTATTACTGACCGCGACTCCCCTCCAAAATTCACTCCTGGAACTCTATGGTCTCACCACTCTCATTGATGATCGCATCTTTGGCGATCTGCCTTCTTACAGGACTCAATATGTGAATACGAACGGAGACTTGGAAGATCTGCGGTCGCGTCTCAAGTTCTTCTGCACACGAACCTTACGCCGTCAGGTATTGGAATATATCAAATACACAGAACGTAAGCTGATCACTCGACCTTTCAAGCCAACCGAGAATGAGCAAAAGCTCTACGAGGCAATCTCAGCATTCTTGCAACGACCTGATACGTACTCGATCCCAAACCAGCAACGCCACCTGACTACATTGATTGTACGGAAACTATAAGCTTCCTCCCCAAGGGCCGTGGCTGGCACTCTCGAAGCAATGCGTAATCGTTTGATCTTGATGCGCGATAAGAAGAATGGAGACATTCCTTTAGTAGAGCAATTGCTTACCGAAGAAGAGATGGATGAAGATTTGCTTGACTCCATCCTCGCCGGCGACAATTTGCTTGAAACGGATCCCATCATTGAAAACACATCGATGGATTCCACTATAGAGGAAGCTACTGAACTCCCTGAACTTGAAGAAAATCAGCCATCTTCTTCGGCTCTAAAAATCAAAATCGATTGGAAAAAACTAAGCACCGAGATTGACGAGCTAGAACGTTATATCCAATGGGCTCGAAGCATTGGTGTGGACACGAAAACTCGATCCTTATTACAAGCTCTCGAGATTGGTTTTAGTCGAATGGTTGAGATGGGTGCTGCTCAAAAAGTAGTCATTTTCACCGAATCAAGGCGAACCCAAACTTATCTCAAAGAGTTCCTGGATGCCAATGGTTTTACCGGAAAGGTTGTGCTCTTCAATGGCACAAACAGTGATGCTGATTCCACCCAGATCTATGAACGATGGTTGGAAACCAATAAAGACACAGGCCGCACATCCGGTTCGAAAACGGTAAATATTCGTACTGCTATCATCGAGCATTTCCGAGATCAGGCCAGCGTCATGATCGCCACCGAAGCGGCTGCCGAGGGCATTAACTTGCAGTTTTGTTCGCTGGTGGTCAATTTTGATCTACCTTGGAACCCCCAACGAATAGAGCAGCGCATCGGACGCTGCCACCGTTATGGCCAGCAACACGATGTTGTAGTGATTAATTTTTTAAATGAAAGCAATGCCGCTGACCAGCGTGTTTACGAACTACTAAACTCCAAATTCAATTTGTTCAATGGCGTTTTTGGTGCGTCGGATGATGTGTTGGGAAGTATTGAATCTGGAGTCGATTTTGAACGACGCATTCTGGATATTTACCAGGAATGCCGATCACTCGAGGAGATCCAGAAAGCTTTTCAACGCTTGCAGGCTGAACTGGATCAAACCATCCAGAACCGGCTGAAGGATACTCGGAAAATCTTACTGGAAAACTTTGACGAAGATGTCCATTCCCGTTTACGAACGAATTTGATGGATACTCGTGAACGTATGGATCGTTTTTCTCAGATGTTCTGGTTGGTAACGCAACACATATTAGATGGAAAAGCTTCTTTTGATAATCAGGCTCTCACTTTCTCTATCCCTTCACCTGGTTTGAATCACTTTTCTTAAGGAAAATATCATCTCATTTCTAAAGATCAACAGAATGTCCCCGGAGATTTCCTTTACCGATTGTCTCATCCATTAGGTGAATATGTTCTGCAAACCGCCAAAAAACAACCCACGCCGGTGGCTGCGATCACTTTTGATATCAGCCACCATCCAGTGAAGATCGCAATGGTGGAAGGCATCAAAGGGAAATCCGGCTGGCTTCATCTGCAACGTCTGTCCATCGATTCTTTTGAGACAGAGGAATACTTGCTCTTTTCTGCGGTGGATTCAACCGGCAATTCCATTGATCAGGAAACCTGCGAAAAGCTTTTCCATTGTATGGGCAACTCTACTGGGATCACCTTAATCCCTGACACTCTTCAACAACGTCTGGATCAGGAAGCTGATAGACATGTCAAAGCAACCATTAGCCGCTCACTTGAAGAAAACAATCACCATTTCAGTGAAGCTCGTGAACGATTGGAAAAATGGGCGGAGGACATGGTCATTGCCGCAGAAAAAGAGCTGAAGGATACAAAGCAGCAGATTAACGTCCTGAATCGGCAGTCACGCCTGGCTTCCACAATGGAAGAACAGCATGAATTACAGGAAAAGATTCAGGACCTTGAGAAAAAGAAGCGCCGGCAAAGGCAGCAGATCTTTGATCTGGAGGACGAGATCGCTCAAAAACGAGATGACCTGATCTCTGCCCTGGAACGCCGCATGACTCAAAAAACGATCTCTGAGCCGCTTTTTACGATTGCCTGGAATGTGGTTTAGGCTTGTGTCTCACTTAGTGTATAATGTGATACACAATCAGATTTGTTTCTCATAAGTGAGATACAAATTCACGAAAACTGGTTCGTCCACGAGGAAGTGATATGGATCCCTATACTCCCCAAAAATTGCCACTCGATCTCAGCAAGCTAAACTGGCAGACAGTTGCAATCAAAATTGGCCAGGCGAATTCATCATTAGCTTATTACAATGGTATTCTCAACTCGATCCCTAATCCAGCCATCTTTTTGTCTCCGCTTGAAACAAAGGAAGCTGTTCTCTCCTCACGTATTGAGGGCACAATTACCACGGTGGACGAAGTATTGAAATATGAGGTCGATCTCAAACCTGAATCGATCCATAAGCAGGAAGATATCATTGAAGTATTAAATTACCGCAAAGCAACCCGCGCTGCAAAAGAATGGCTTAAACGTGATTTGCCCTTCAATCTCACTCTGATCTGCGCCATTCAGAATGAATTGATTGATGGTGCCAGAGGCAAGGATAAACATCCCGGCGAAATTCGCAAAGAACAGGTTTGGATTGGACCCAAAGGTTGCTCAATCGAAAAAGCTGTTTATGTTCCCCCTGAACCATTGGGGTTAAAGCTGCATTTAGATAACCTGATTGACTTCATGAATTTGTCAAACCAGGAGTTTTTAGTCCAAGCGGCAATCATGCATGCCCAGTTCGAGATCATCCATCCGTTCTGTGATGGAAATGGCCGCACAGGGCGAATTTTGATTCCGCTCTTTTTATGGCGTAAAGGATTGATTTCTGCGCCTATGTTTTATATCAGTGAATTTTTTGATGAGAATCGTGATCAATACGTGGATAATCTACGTCGGATAACCAATGAGAATGATTGGGAACGCTGGATCCTTTTCTTTTTAGAAGCAGTCCAAATCCAGGCAAAACGAAATAATGAGAAAGCCACTCAGGTTTTGCATCTTTATAGAGAGATGCGCGACCGGATGGTTGATCTCACAAAATCTCCCTATGCTTTGAAAGTTCTTGATGCTCTCTTTACTGCCCCCATTATGAAAACAGCGGATTTCATCAAGTTCGCAGGATTGGAACCCAAGAGCGCTCATCGTATTATTTCGAAATTAAAAGACGAGAAGATCCTGGCGACAATTCAGAAGCATTCAGGGAGAACATCTGAAATACTTGCCTTTGATCAGCTCTATCAGATCATTCGATGAAATATAGCATCTCACTTTATTAAGTAAGTGTCACACAAATCATTTTGTCTCTCACAAGTGAGACACAAGGAAAAGAAAAATGCCCACACCGTATGAAAAACTAAGCGCACTGCTCAAAGAACTCTTCCAACTGGACCAGGCTGACCTGGATTTTGGCATTTACCGCATCATGAACCAGAAACGGGACGAGATCACGCATTTTCTGGATAATGACCTGCTTCCCCAGGTAAAAGCCGCTTTCGAACAATACCGCCCGGCAGATAAGAAAGTCATTGAAGCAGAGTTACAAAAAGCCATTCATGGTGCAGAAGTATTAGGTGTCGATCCCAATAGCGTTCCCAAGGTGAAAGAAATTCGCGAGCAGCTTGCCTCCTACAGTGTGGATACAGAAGGACTAGAGAACGAGGTCTATTCCCATCTCTACAGCTTCTTCCGGCGCTATTACGATAACGGTGACTTCATCTCGATGCGGCGCTACAAAGAAGGCGTCTATGCCATCCCCTACGAAGGTGAAGAGGTTAAGTTGCACTGGGCCAACGCGGACCAGTATTATGTGAAAACCACCGAGAACTTCCGCGATTATACATTCCGCTTGCCTTCTGGACGACTGGCGCACTTTAAGATCGTGGAAGCCGAGACCGAGAAAGACAACGTCAAATCTGCAGAAGAAAAAGATCGCCGTTTCATTATGGCAACTGAAAACCCTGTGATTGTGGAAGAAGGTGCGCTGGTGATGCGTTTTGAGTACCGTGCTGACCCCGAAAAGCGCGACCAAAAGGTGTTGAATACGCTGGCGGCCGAGACCATTCTGGCAGCCGCGCCGGCGGAATGGACTGCGGACCTAAAGACGCTGTCTCCCACCGAGAGCAACCCCAGGCGCATGCTGCTTGAAAAACACCTGGATGATTACACTGCCCGCAACACCTTTGATTACTTCATCCATAAAGATCTGCGTGGATTCCTGCGCCGCGAGTTGGATTTTTACATTAAGAACGAAGTGATGCGCCTGGATGATATTGAAGACGAAGGCACCCCGCGCGTGGAGCAGTACCTGAGCAAAATCAAGGTGCTGCGTCAGATCGCGCACAAGATCATCGAGTTCCTTGCGCAGATCGAAGATTTTCAAAAGAAACTGTGGCTGAAGAAGAAATTTGTGGTCGAGACCAACTACTGCATCACCCTCGACCGCGTGCCTGAAGACTTGTACCCCGAGATATGCGCTAACGACGCCCAACGTGAAGAATGGGTAAGACTATTTGCGATTGATGAGATTACTGGAAAACAACCCGCACAACCAGAATTAGGAGCAGCCCCCAAACCGGGTTACAGCGTGCCCCTAACAGTGGGATTCTTAGAGGCTAATCCATTTTTAGTATTGGATACTAAGTTTTTTGATTCTGAATTTGTTTATACACTCATGGCAAGTTTTGAGAATTTTGACGAACAAGTAAATGGCTTATTACTTCATAGCGAGAATTATCAAGCACTTATGTTATTACGCGCAAAGTATAGCGAAAAAATTAAAGCGGTTTACATTGATCCTCCATACAATACAGGAGATGACGACAATTTTAGTTATAAAGATAAATTTCGGAGTTCTTCCTGGCTAGCTATGATGAGTGATAGACTTTTTCTCGCTTTTTCGTTAATGAATCAAAAAGGTTTATTAGCCTGCCATATAGACGAGCATGAACATCTATCACTTGAATGGTTAGTAAAACAGTATTTTGGTCAAAATGGCGATCTCGGAAAACTAATTTGGGACAAAAGAAATCCAAAAGGTGATGCAAAAGCGGTTGCATCACAACATGAATACATTCATTTTGCCACAAGCAATATATCGCACTTAAAATCTGACGACAATGCCTTTGTCAGAAACAAAGAAAATGCCGAGACTATCCTTACCAAAGCCAGCCAACTCATTAAGAAGGCAGGAAAAGTAACTGAAGATGTGCGTTTTGAATTCAAAGATTGGTTATCTGAACAAGATTTTTCGGGTGGAGAAAAAGCTTACTGCTTTATTGATAACAACGGGGAAGTATATCAATCTGTTTCAATGGCATGGCCTAATAAAAAGAAAGCACCCAATGAATACTTTATTCCGTTAAAACATCCAAGAACTGGTAAAGATTGTCCAATCCCTGCTAGAGGTTGGAGAAATCCGCCAGAGACTATGAGCGAATTAATTGCACAAGACTTGGTCATTTTTGGCGAAGATGAAACTACACAACCAAGAAGGAAGTATTTCTTAACCGAAAATCTTACTGATTCTGTAGCTTCACTTTATTACATGGGAAGTAGCGATGATGCATTGTTTTCTTCGATGGGTTTTACTTTCGAAAATCCAAAACCTGTAAAAGCGGCAAAATATTTTTTGTCTATTATTGGTCGTCCAAAAGATTCATATGTCATCGACTATTTTGCCGGTTCAGGTACAACAGCTCATGGATTAATTGAATTGAATCGTGAGGACAATGGCAACCGTAAATATATCCTAGTGGAAATGGGCGAATATTTCAACACAGTGCTTAAACCCCGCATCGAGAAAGTGATCTACTCCAAAGATTGGAAAGACGGCAAACCCATCTCGCGCGAAGGTTCCAGTCACTGTTTCAAATACCTGCGCCTGGAATCCTACGAAGACACACTTAATAACCTGACCCTTCAGCGCACCAAAGAACAACAATTGGCGCTGGAAGCTAGCCCGGAATTCAAAGAGAATTACATGCTCTCTTACATGCTGGATGTCGAAAGTAAAGATTCACTCCTCAACATCCAATCCTTTGTACATCCGTTTGATTACCAGCTCAACATCGCCACAGGTACCGTCGGTGAGAGCAAACCCACCAGGGTCGACCTGGTAGAAACCTTCAATTACCTTATCGGCCTGCATGTCGAAACCATGCAGGTGATCCGCGGCTATCACGTGGTCACCGGCAAGAATCCGAACGGCGAACGCACCCTCATCATCTGGCGCGACCTGACAGAAAAGAGCAATGCCGACCTCGAAGAGTTCTTCCGCAAGCAGGACTACAATCCGCGCGACATGGAATTCGACCTGATCTACGTCAACGGCGACAACAACCTGGAGAATATTCGCCGTCCTGACGAGACCTGGAAGGTGCGCCTGATCGAAGAAGAGTTCCTCAGACTAATGTTTGACACTGAAGAATAAACTCATAACCTCATAGGAGCGAACAATGAATAAAGAACTGGCAAATTATGAAGCTTCAGAAGACTGGAAACGGCGGGCAAAAATTTTTAAAGAAAACAAAAAGTATACATGTGAGTTGTGCGGGAATCATATTCTGCTAGAAGTGGTTGAGCTATTCTCGCGTCCAAATCATCCTTCATGGAAAAACCCAGAAATCACTCGCTTTGCAGAAGCAATTCTCGAAGCGGAAGGAGATAAGGATCGATTGATACATGCCCATCACAAATCTTATAAGCATTTAGGGTTCGAAAGTTTTGGGGAAATCATGGTTCTGTGTAAACCTTGCCATACTTTTTTCCATGAAAATACAGATCATGTGAGTTGGGAGAAAGCTTTAGCAAAAACAAAAGCAAAAGTGAACGCTCTACTAATCAATATTAAAAACTCACCGGATGGTCAGAAAGAATTTCGTTTAATTGACGAGAATTTGGGATTGCAAATGATGGCTGATCATGGCCTAATCGAATGGAAACCCGAAAGATGCATTACCGATTTGGACATAGAAAAAAATGAGATGATAGATGAATTCTTTTCGTACGCGAAAGATATATACCGCACAAAAGAAGAATACGACTAAGTTTTTATTTATATAGGAGTAAATCATGACCGGCTATTCCGAACGAATCAAACCCACTGATTTCAGCATCCGATCCTATCTGGAAGACCTGACTCACCAGCGATATCAGATCCCCACCTTCCAACGAGATGTTGTCTGGACGCCTGATTCAGTGAAGAAACTCTGGGATAGTATCTACCGCTTCTATCCCATTGGCAGCATCCTGATCTGGAAAACCGACCTCAAACTACACAATCATCGATCCATTGGCGGTCATCTCATTACTGATGACAGCAAGTTATCAGATTTTAACTATATTCTAGATGGTCAACAAAGAACGACCTCTCTCTTAACATCTTTATACGGTGGTCATATAGAGGGCAGAGAAGGTTTTGATCCCTTGCTTTATATCGACCTGTCCATTGAGGACACTGAAGATATTGATGAGAACAGTTATAAACAACGCTTCCTCTTCTGGAATGAGATTGACGACCGCAGTGGACAAGTAAAGCAGAATACCCCCCGTATGGGCAAATTCCAGCAAGGAATTATTGTAAAACTGCAGGATATTATGCTGAAATTTGGAGAAACAGAACGGTTTCTCCATGAAAATGGGCATTCTGATTTCGAAGATCCAATTCGTCAACGTCTACGTTCTATTTTGGACGTATTGAATAATTATCGCATTTCCTTTATTGAACTTCGTGGAATCGAAGTATCAGAAGTATGCCAAATTTTCGAGCGTATCAATCAGGAAGGCAAGCCGCTGGATATTTTCGATATCGTTGTGGCGAAAACATTTCGTGTTGCCAATAATGAAAACAAAGCCTTCTATCTACGAGAATTGATCGACAATTTTCGATTAGAGACCAAAGGATTCTTTACAGATATTCCAGATATCTGGTACCTTGAGATGCTCACCATTCTCATAATGCGTAACCTCAAAGATACAAACATTTTTAATATCACACCAATTTATCTTAATCGAATCAAGACCGAGCAAATAGAATCTGTCTGGACAAATGCCACAAAAGCCTTCAATCATGTGTTTGACCTGTTTGAAAATCATCTTCATCTAAAAGGTCCGCGCTTGATTCCAAATCGCTATTTCTTCCAGGCTTTTGCCAGCTATTTTTACCTAAACAAAACCCCTGATTATGAATTATTGAAAAAGTTCTTCTGGTTTGTCAGTTTTCATAATGACGACATAATGAACAGTTCCACTTCTTTATTAAAGTTGTCGGAACAATTAAGCAAAAATGAATTAAAAGGCCTTGGCTTGGATCGTTTCTTGATCAATAAAGAACGATTACGCCAGGCATCCTACAATTCAAAAGGTCGTTTGTCTACAGCCATTTTAGCTTTGCTTGCTAACCAGGAACCACGAGATTGGGCGCAAATAGATAAGCTGGTGTTGGCAGATGTTTATTATCAACTTTCAGATAAACCTAATTTACACCATGTATTTCCGGTGGATTTTATAGCTACTCACCCAGGTAAAAACCATGTTGACGTGAATAGTCTGATGAACATCGCCTATATTCCCCAGATCACCAACCTTCAGATTAGCAATAAGAATCCGATTGATTATCTACGAGATTATGACCATGATAATTTTGATCAAGTTTTAGCTGGGCATCTCATCTCTCCTAAATTACTTGAGTGGTCGCGAGAAGCCATGTTGCCTGATACCGGGTTGGACGAGTTCATCGAGTTGCGGGTCAATTCGGTGATCAATAAACTACAGGAAAAACTCGCCGGAATTCCCTTCGAGGTGATCGATACCAAAAGCAACGAAAATGATGAGACTGAATAATTCTCATAGCGACCATTCATAAGAAATCATAGGACCAATTATGCCGAGAACAAGACAACCAGCACTCATTATTGAAAAGCCGATCAAATTTGATCAGAAACTGGTGCTTAACCATTGGCTGTTCAACCTGTTTGAAGTAAAAGACTTGAACAAACTGGCTGAATGGCTCAAAGATCCCGCGCTCGAAGGATTGGACGAGAACAACATCAGTCATTACTGCCATGTATTACGTGCGCAACTTTTCGATCGTAAAGAACTGCCCGGCGACTTGCTTTTGGCGTATGACCAGAATATCGTCCGGCATTGGAAGCGTATTACCGAACACCGCAACCGCCAGGGCAATGCGCTTCACCCCAAATATTTTCAATACCTGGCACTTTTGTTTACAGAAATCTACCTCGATCGCTACTTCAGTGATCCGGAAAAACTGTTGGCTGATCTCAATCAACAGGTCGCGCTATTCAATGAGGGCAAACCGAATTCAAGCCGGGTGGACACCTACAAACTTGAAGAGCTCAATAAGATCGCCTTTTGGATGGCGACCGGCAGTGGTAAAACCCTGCTGATGCACATCAACATCCTGCAATACCAACATTACCTGGAGTTGCATAACCACAATCGCACCATCAACCGCATCATTTTGCTCACCCCGAATGACGGGCTCTCGCGTCAGCATCTGGCTGAATTCGAGCTTTCCGGTATTCAGGCTGAGCTATTCATGAAAGAGGGTCGTTCTCTTTTTGCCGGCAAACATGTCGAAATTATCGACATTCACAAACTGCGCGAAGAAAGCGGCGAGAAAACCATCGCCGTAGAAGCGTTTGAAGGCAACAACCTGGTGCTAGTCGATGAAGGTCACCGCGGTATGTCTGGCAAAGAAACCGGTGAATGGATGAAACGTCGTGAGCAGCTCTGCGAGAATGGTTTTTCTTTCGAATATTCCGCCACCTTTGGTCAGGCCATGAAAGCCAGTGGAAACCGCAGCCTGGAACAAACCTATGCTCACTGCATACTGTTTGATTACTCTTATAAATACTTCTATGCAGATGGGTACGGCAAAGAATATCGCATATTGAACCTAGAAGACGACCACGAAGAAGCAAAACGTAGAAGATATTTAACCGCCTGCCTGCTGGCGTTTTACCAGCAATTGAAACTATATGCCGATAAAAAAGTGGGGTATCGCCCCTACCTGCTTGAAAATCCGCTGTGGATCTTTGTGGGCGGTAGTGTTAATGCGGTTCGCACGGACCGAGGTCGAAAGGTTTCGGATGTGGTCGATATTTTGCTTTTTTTGGCTGATTTTGTCAGTGCAGATCATCACCGGGAAAATATCCAGTTTATCGATGCCTTTCTGAATGGTCATTCAGGTTTGTTGGATTCGCATGGAAATGATTTGTTTGCGAGTTCCTTCTCTTATTTGGTAGCAACTGGATTAACCGCTGAACAGGTATTTAGCGATGTACTGCGCGTGCTTTTTAATGCGGATGCGCCGGCCTCGCTCCATGTGGTCAATCTCAAAGGCACTGATGGTGAAATCGCCCTACGCCTGGGTGACCAGGACGATTTTGGTCTGATAAACGTGGGTGATACTTCCAGCCTGTGCAAGTTATGTGAAGAACACCATGAGCTTGTTGTTGATGAAAAGGAATTCTCAGAATCATTATTCCAGTCATTGAATGAATCTCGAAGCAAGATCAACATCCTCATCGGTTCCAAGAAATTTACCGAAGGCTGGAGCAGCTGGCGGGTCAGCACCATGGGCTTGATGAACATCGGGCGCAGCGAAGGCTCTGAGATCATCCAGTTGTTTGGCCGCGGGGTTCGCCTTAAAGGAAAAGACTTCTGCTTAAAACGCAGCCGACGAATTGAGGGGATTCGATCCCCCAAGGAAATGGAACGCCTTGAAACCTTGAATGTCTTTGGCATTCGGGCGGATTATATGCGCCAGTTCAAAGAATATCTTGAAGATGAGGGGCTACCTTCAAATGAGGATCGCATTGACTTCGTCCTGCCGGTGATTAATGGGCTTGGAAACTTGCACCTCAAGACCGTCCGCTTGCAAGAAGGCGTCGATTTCAAACGCCAGGGTCCCCGCCCTACATTGGACCAACCTGATGAACTGCTCAGAAGGCAAAAAGTGATGCTGGATTGGTACCCAAAGATCCAGGCTTTGGCCAGCAGTGGTGGGCAAGGTCCGTTGCAAGTGGCCGAGAGGAATGTAGCCAAGCTTACTGAAGCCCATATTGCCTTTCTGAATTTAGATGAAATCTTTTTCGAAATGCAGCGCTTTAAGAACGAACGCTCCTGGTTCAACCTTAATTTATCACGCGAGAAGATCCTCGATTTATTGCGTCATCCTGATTGGTACGAGCTCAACATTCCTAAAGATGTGCTGGAATTCAGATCATTTACGCAAGTAGGTCAATGGCAGGAAATTGCCATCACCTTACTCAAAAAATATTGCGACCGGTTCTACAAGTACCAAAAAGCGGCCTGGGAAAATAAGTTCCTAGAGTATTCTGAGTTAACCCTGCGCGATGACAACTTCTTTGCAGAATATCATGTTCTGGTGGAACGCTCGCAGGAAGAAATCATCTCCAAATTGGAGCAGATCAAAACCTTGATCGAGAACAAGCAGCTCCGGGACATTGAAGGGGAAAGATTCCTCTCAATCATGTTTAGCCAGCATCTTTATCAACCTCTGATCTATGCCAACAATAGCTTTATTGAAGTGAAACCAGTGGAACTCAACGAAGGCGAACGCGATTTTGTTGTAGATCTGAAAAAATTCTATGAGGAAAACAAGGGATTGTTTCAAGGAAAAGAAATGTACATGCTGCGAAATCGCAGTCGCGGGCGTGGAATCGGATTCTTTGAAGCCGGCAATTTCTACCCGGATTTTATTCTTTGGTTGGTTATTGGAGATCAACAGCGTATCGTCTTCATTGATCCAAAAGGGATTCGCAACCTAGAAGGGATGGAAGATCCAAAGATCAAATTCCATCAAACGATCAAACAATTGGAAACTCGTCTGGGTGATCCTCAAGTGAAACTGACTTCATTCATCATCTCCAACACTCAATTCGGCTCGGTGGCATTTTGGGGAACATCAAAAGATGAATTTGAAGCGCACAATGTATTATTCCAGACTGAAGATAAGAATGTGTATGTGAAGAAGATATTGGAAAAGACGATTAACTCATGAATTGTTATTTTCCATATTTTCATCACACAGTACTAATGGAGGGAAAACATGGCAGTCATCTATGGACAACCAGGAAATGAAGCAGGTGATCAAAAAGTATACGAGGCTCTTAAAGCATTACCTTCAGAGAGTATTGTTTATGCACAACCTAAATTAGTTTACAAATCTGAGATACGTTATCCAGATTACATTATTGTGAATAAGAATTGGGGTGTTGTTGTATTAGAAGTAAAAGATTGGGTGCAAATACAAAATATAAATAGGAATGGGCTTGAGGTTTTTAGACAGAGTATCAGAAAATGGGAATATGAAACCTGTCCGGTGGATCAGGCAAAGTCTGCAGCTTTCCTACTCCAAAATATGTTGGCTGAGGATAAAGATCTACGAAATCATGCTGGAAAAATTGATTTCTCATATGCTTATGGTGTTGTACTGCCCAATCTTTTTGGAGTGGCTATTCAAAACTGCAATTATTATTGGGGCGAGGGGTATGTTTTAGGAATGCTAGATCTAGCTCCAGACAAGATCTCTGAGAAAATTAAAACCATACCCGTACCATTTAGGCACGTAATGACAGAAAATCAAGTACGGGCAACTTGTGCAATTATCGATCCTATCAATAAATTGATCGATAGAGAAACGGGTCAATTTAAAGGGGTACTTGATCAAATACAAGAATCGATTACAAAAGAACCTGCAATTCCTCAAGTTGTTGACTCTGAAAACAAGCAAACAAGTCAACAACAATTAATGAACGAATTGTTTCCAGCCCCTGAAAGAAGAATTGAGCACTTAGAAAAAGAAATTCCCGCTGAAATTGTTGAATTAAAAAGTAATATGCATGTTCGATTAATAAGAGGGTTTGCTGGGACAGGAAAAACAGATATCCTCATTTTAAGAGCTTTATATCTTACTGAGCAAAATCCAAAATTGAAGATACTCGTCACCACCTTTAACAGAGATTTATTGTATGAGAGATTGAATCCAGAGCTGAAACATAAAACCCAAATTGACGTCAAAACGTTTGATTCATTATGCTCGGCAATCTATAAAAAGCGACATGCAAAGTGGAAACAACCGCAAGAAGTAAAAGGTTTACTTGCATGGATGGCTAAGAATAATGAATCAATTGATAAATGGGGAAGTGATTTCTTGGCAGATGAATTTACATGGATGAAAGAGTCTGGTCGCACAAATAGAGAAGATTACATTTCAAAACCTCGAGATGGTAGAGGTGGAGAAAACGGAAAGATTTTTTCAAAAGAACAAAAGAACGAAATTTACAATATTTTTGACCAGTATCAATATGAATTGAAAGAAAATTCCTCATTTGACTGGGCAGATTTGCATGAAAAAACCATTAAATATCTTGATGAAGGGATAGAAATCGAAAAGAAATACGATGTAATACTTATTGATGAAGCACAACATTTTGCCCCTTGTTGGATGAAAATAATAACTCACTTCCTCAAAGAAGATGGTGTTTTATTTTTGTGTGATGATCCGTCGCAAAGTGTCTATCGCTTTTTTAGTTGGAAACAAAAAGGAATAAATGTTGTAGGAAAAACCAGATGGTTAAAAATCCCATATCGAAACACCAAACAGATTTTTGAGGCAGCCTTCTCGCTTATTAAAATGATCGATTTGCGATGAACCAGCTAACAGAAGATAAATCCTTCAACCTCCCAGATATGGATAATACATTCATTCGTAATGGTCCAAAACCTCACGTTCAAGTTTTTTGCGACATTGATGATGAAGAATTATTTATAAAACAAAAAATTGAAGAATTAATTAAGAAAAATGGACTGCGTCCTAAAGATATTTGCATATTTCATAACAAAAAATTTGTTCTGGAAAGATATAAAAATTACAATGAGAAGGGTATAAACATTAAAGACGCAACCACTCAGACTGGCATGGAATATTCCGCCATTTTTATTCCTCAAGTTCAGAAACTACTTGACCGATCAACAGAATATGATTGGCTAGAAGACTCGAGCAGACAGCATTTACTCATCTACATGATGATGACCCGAGCTAAATCATATTTGTTCATGACCTATCAACAAAAGTGGCCAGCAGTATTGAATAGTCTCAAGGATTATGTAGATTGGTTCGAATTAGAAGAAAGTAAAGAGGAAATTCCGTTCTAAGCGAAGAATTTACCTTCTTTTGAATCTTAAAAAATTTTAAATATTCTTAGAGAATCGAAGCACATGATTAGTAAGGACAAGAACATAAAATACGAAGTCACAAATTCAAAGCGTGTTCAATTGCATTCTTTAGAAGAAATCCATTTGGAAAGGACAATTTCATCCGAAAAGGATTTATTAAAAATAGGTAGATGGAAATTAGATAATTCTAGTGGTGAATGGCGCTCTTGTGGAGGTTTTAGTATTAACACAGATACTTTTTCAATATTCCTCCGAGAATTGATACTTTTTTATCTCTCTGTTCAAAAGCAACGTAAAGTGAGATTTCTATCTTGTCGGGATCCAAATAATTAAACAGTAATTACTAGGTGATAATCAGATCATATTTTTTGTTCAATAAATGATTAATTAAATTGACGGATCAATAATTATGCCTAAGCAAAAATACTACGTCGTTTGGAAAGGCCGCAAGACCGGAGTTTTCACGACCTGGCAGGAATGCTCCGCGCAGGTAACGGGCTTCAATGGCGCTGAATATAAATCCTTTGAGAACTATGAAGCAGCAAATGCTGCATTCCAATCTGCCTATGATGAATACAAAGGAAAGCGTGTGCCTACGATCAGCCCAATGATGCTTGAACTCATTGGTAAACCTGTTGAAGATAGCTATTGCGTTGACGCTTCCTGCATCGGCTATCCCGGACCTCTAGAGTATCAATGCGTCCACTCAACCAGTGGAAAGCTAATCTTCCATCAAGGTCCATTTGAAAATGGGAGCAACAATATTGGAGAATTCCTGGCAATCGTCCACGCGCTGGCATTGTTTAAAAAGCAAGATATTAACGTTCCGATTTACTCAGATTCGGAAACCGCCATCACCTGGGTGAAAAACAAGAAGTGCAAAACGAAATTAGCTCAGGATGACAAAAACTGGGAAATTTTTGACCTGATTACCAGAGCTGAAAATTGGTTGAATAACAATGATTACCCAAACGAATTGCTGAAATGGGATACCAACGCCTGGGGTGAAATCCCAGCAGATTATGGAAGGAAGTAACTCTTTATGTCCTCTACTTCCGACCTTCTCAACCGCCTAAAACTTTTTGTTCAGGCTGAAGCTGATACTCAGTTTGCTGCCCTTGATAAGCAATGGTCCAGACCATTATCCGAACGTGTTTCCAAAGGATGGGCAATTGAAGGGTTAAGTGTAGAGCATTTTGAGAAGGGACTCATTCGGTTACGTTGTGATACAAACGACTCACGTTTTCGTGAGGGAGATTTGTTGGTTTTACACCGGGGGAATCCACAAGAACCAAATGCTTTGCATGTGGAGCTGCAATATGATGCAGAAACGGAACTTGAAGTCAGCTTGATAAATGGCAATCATTTCTTTCTAGAAGCAGATCCCGATGGCTGGCTCATAGATCAAGATTGGTTCGATTCGAGCCCATTTTATCTGGATGCTTTGAATAATGTAGCCGATTCTCTGCGTGGACGTTCGGTTATCCTACCACTGCTTCAAGGATCTTTGACACCAAAACTTGATTATGCGCGTTATGAACGAGCTGTACAGGAATTGGCAGATACCGGACTAAATGACAGCCAAATCGAAGCTGTTGCCCAGGCATACGCATCCGATTTATTGCATTTAATCCAGGGGCCGCCTGGTACCGGAAAAACACTCATGCTAGCCCACCTGGCTAAGTTATTAGTGGATGATGGACAACGCGTATTGGTGACAGCTCTCACCCATCGCGCAATTCATAATGCGCTCAACAAAATTCCAAAAGTTGATGATAGTCTCCCAGTATGCAAGATTGGAGAAAGTCGCCATATCAGCGACCTGGATGTACCTAACTTTGAAAACTTCGACCAATCCCATTTTGGGGATTTAATTAATGGTTATATTATTGGAGCAACTCCGTTTTCTCTACAAACCCAACGCCTTTCAAATGTTGAATTTGATGTTGTGTTATTTGATGAAGCATCCCAAGTGACCTTACCTCTGGCAATTATGGGAATGCTGGCGGCAAACAAATATATTTTTATTGGTGATGAATACCAATTACCTCCCATTTCAATTTTCTCAGAGAAACAAGCGAAGCAAACATCCATTTTTGCCTACTTAGCCGGCCGAGGAAACGAGACCATGTTAAACATCACTTATCGTCTCAACGATGGACTAGTTGATTGGCCAAACCGAACTTTTTACAATAATCTTTTGAAATCCAGTGAAGATGCGAGCAAAAGGCACCTCCAATTGTCGAAGCAACCTACACGTTGGGATTTTGTTCTCGATCCCACCTCGCCGTCTGTTTTTCTTGACCTATGCCACAGAAATACTACCGTCCGCAGCCGTCGAGAAGCAGAGATTGTAATTGAATTGATCGGAGCACTTCTGGAGCATGATGTGCCTCCCGAAGAAATCGGCGTGGTTGTTCCTTATCGCGCGCAAAGCCGATTAATCCGCAGTCTTTTGCGTCGGACAATTGGAGAAGAAAAGATTTGGTCGAAAATCGTCGTTGATACGGTTGAACGAATGCAAGGTCAGGAACGTGAGGTTGTGTTGGTTTCGTTTGCCACGGCTAGCCCAGCCTTTGCCTCTCAAATGGCTGACTTTCTTTTTCAACCTCAACGGCTCAACGTTGCTGTTACCCGTCCACGTACGAAACTCATCCTAATTGGCAGTCACCATATGCTGGATGGTGATCAATTTGATGAAGAGCATACAGATACCTTTGCATTGTTGAAAGATTTAATCAACAGCTGCCAACAAATCTCACTTCCTGATGGTTCCTTAGTGTAATTATGGCTCACATACTGCCAGAATCTCTACCTCAGGCTCTTCCGATCGAAGTTCTAAAAACTTTTCGGGTTTTGAAGACCCTACCGGATACTTTTTTTATCTGGCACCATCTCGCTCCCTGGCAGCTCAATACACCAGATTTTCTAATGATTACTCAAAAAGGCTGCGCCCTTTTAGTAAAAGTAAGCTCATCCTCGGCGGCACAAGCAATTTCGGCGGCTCAACTTCTTCTACTTGATGACAATCGCCCACCACTAGGAGCTGCAGAGGCAGAAGTATTGTCTTCATTCATAAAAAAACTGGATATACCTGATAACACACCAATCAAAACGCTTACGATCTTTCCGAATATCCCTCATAAACAGGTGCTTGAGAGCCGGATTGTCCGCCAAGACAATGAACCAGAATGGGCCGGAAAAGAGTTGCTCTCATCAGATTCCGGATTGAAATGGGAAGACTATTTCTTACCCACACCTGTTGATAAAGTAATAATTGAGAAAATCCGACAGCAATTCACGCCGGAGATCGTTGTCCCTGCGGAAATGACAGTATGTCCAAGTAATCCTCGTCGAATTCAAGCCGGCTTACAAGATTACCTCCTTGATTATGATCAGGAAGCAGCTGTAAAGATAGACTTAGATATCGAGCCTGAAGGGCAAAACCTCAGTACTGATTTTCGTTTAAACATCGTTAATGGAGTGGCTGGAAGCGGTAAAACGCTAATCTTACTTTATCGGTTACGTTTACTTTATCATCTCTATCCGGATAAACAATTTCTTGTCCTTACCCACAATAAACCCCTTAGCCACGATTTGCAGAGTCGTTTCGCACGTTTGGAAGGTACCTTACCAGCAAGAATTGAATGGTGCACATTTAATGGCTGGTGTTACAGTCATTGGCCAAAACACCCAGCCTGGAAAGAACCTCTTTCGATACGCAAAAGAGAAGAAGTCGTACATCAAGTATGGGGAAAGACCTTGCAGAACTCTACGATCACAGAACACATGCTAATCAGTGAAATTGATTGGCTAAAGGATCAGTTACCAATAGATCAATCTGAATACATAACAATTGACCGCCGCGGTCGAGGATTTGGATTAACTGCCGATCAGCGAATACGAATGTGGAATGCAGTGAATTCTTATCGGCAATTGTTAGAACAACAAGGATCATTGGATTGGGGCGATATACCACGAAACTTATGGCAATTTAGTGAAGAAGGAAAAGTTACTCTTCCGCAATATGATTTCATCCTCGTGGATGAAGCTCAGTTCTTTGCTCCAATCTGGATGAACTTAATTCAAAAAGCACTTAAGCCTCAGAATTCCCATTTATTCATGGTTGCTGATCCAACACAAGGCTTTCTTGGCAGAAGAAGCACTTGGAAATCACTGGGATTGGAAGCACGTGGACATTCTCACCAACTTCGACATAGCTATCGGACTACTCGGGAGATCATGCAGTTCGCAACGCTATTTTATCGATTGCGCCTTCCCGAAGAAAAAGATGATGATGTCCTTACCCCAGACATACTCAACATGCCAAATGGAGCTTTCCCTCAGATAATCACCTTGGCAAGTGCACAAGATGAAATCGCACGTGTAGCTAATGAAGTCGCAGATTTTCTCAACCAGGGATATCCTCGTAAGGACTTGCTAATATTACACGCTAATGGGCAGGGGACAAAAGCGCTTATTCAAGCAATCGACCATAGACTTGGTAAAAATGTCGCCATGGATCCAAAAAATACGTACCCCGGAGATTATGTAAGAGTAACTACATTGAATGCTGGCGCTGGATTAGAGAGTCCAATTGTGTTTTTAGTGGGTTTGCGTGAGCTTTTTGAAGAAGAACAGTCTATTCGTCTTTCCGATGATGAGCGAGAAGAAATCATCCGGGATAATACCAGGAAAATTTACATGGCTACGACTCGAGCAGGACAAAGGCTGGTTTTTACGTATGTTGGAGATTTGCCAAAAGTCTTGTCTCAAATCTTTTCACAACAAAAGTAAGATGATTACGTAACTAATGAAGCTGTCATTATAACTTTTTTACCTCACTGCCCTGAACTGACAACCCACATTGGCCGGCTTACCCAGCATAGTCCAGGATAATCGCTCCACCACACTCCACCAGATTCCTGGAATTTCGTACCACTTCGCACCCTCAACTCCCTTCGGAATATCCGGATCGGATGCGGTAATTTTTGCCAGGGTACCTTCTGGATTAATTGCTACCGCCGTGTACACCACACTGTAAATCGGACCGAGTGTTGCCAGTGAAAGCATCATTCCCCAACCACATCGCGAAGGCGCAACAGTTTGCGCGGCATCGATTCGATCTTGTATAAACTCAACATAGGTCATCCCCTCAGGTGTACCTGGAACTGCCATTGGTTGGTTAGCCTTGTAACTTATAAAGACCAGGCCGGCACAAAGAATGATCACAGTTGAATTCCAGAAAGCTTTCCAAATAAAGTGAATAAACCCCGCAACCATATTTACCTCAATTTTTTTCTAACATCATAGTTGTCTTCTGGTTTCTGACCATCGTTAACCATCAGATTCCTAAATCGGATCTCTTCCCGATACATACGATCAATAGAAACCTCGACCACATCACCTTCACTACGTCCCATATTCACAGAAAGATCTTTCAATTGACGAACACATTCGGTACTTAGTCGAAAGGATCGAACTGCTTTTGTGGATGAGTTTTTTATTGGCATGGCTTTAAACTCCTTTATATAAAATATTGTAATACATTTGTATTACTTTTTCAATAATGAATTTTTCGAAAATTTGTTTCTTTTTCACACACCTTGCCCCCTTAAGACACTATGGGAACAAGCTGGCGAGAACGACTGATCAGGTTATTCCTCCTAACATTTAAATCGGAGTGAAGTATATAATTCGTGTTACTACTTTGCATCAAAGGATGGTTCCCGACAACACATCTGTAATTACTCCCAAGACCTGGATCATTTCTGACACGCATTTCTTTCATGTCAATGTCGGAATATACTGTAATCGCCCCGAAAACTGGCAAGAATTGATTATCAAAAACTGGAATGATCGAATTTCCCCAGAGGACACCGTTCTGCACTTGGGTGATTTTTCATTTGGAAAGAGAAGCAATTTTGATCTTCTAATCGAAACGTCGAATGGAAAAATGATTTTAATCCGGGGTAATCATGACCGACTAAGCAGAACCAGGTATGAATCCTGTGGTGTCGACATTAACAATACTCCAATTCAAGTTGTGTTTAGTAATGACACAAAGATCATCTTTTCACATCGGCCAATTGTTCCTCTTGAAGATGGCTGAATTAATCTTCACGGCCATATTCATAATAGTCCGCCACCTCCTGAAGGTTCTACTCTTGGACTCAACCATATCAACATGAGTATCGAAGTTCGGGATTATCGACCCTGGCGGTTGAGTGAGATTATAAATCTAGCACAATGAACTTATGCAAGGAACGAAGATTCACACCGTTACACTGTTCCCCCTTAAGACTCTAGGGGATCGAAGTGGGAAGAACGATGTGCTACACCATTCCCCGCTGTATGGGTGATATTTATCGCACAAATAAAGCGAGCGATTTGTTTGCGTCAAAGAATAGCCGAGTTACAATCGCTTGATCGAAAAATTTGATCCAGAATATAGTGTTAATCTTGGGAAAAGTGGCAAATTTCCAGCCTTTCTTATTCAGTTGATATTTCCTATCTCACCATCAGAAAGAGTGCCTTAGAAACCCTCACGGTGAATCAACGTCAGCGGCAGGGTCGGCGGTAACGTCTGCGGCGTGTCAGCAATACGTCTGCGTCACGTCAGCAAGGACGCAGACGTTGAATTTTTTGTATATGTAAAAATTATATTTTTCTTGATAGCCAGATTACGCAACCTTTTTTCTGTAAATTCGAGTCGGAAATACCCATAGTTCTTTAATAACTTAATGACTTGCCAGCACAATAATGTTTTCCGATCTGCCACTCCTCGCTGATCTCCATGAGTAAGGC